>Ga0257110_1000096_pt1 | contig 47041 bp, 42 predicted proteins | sample LP_taG_7_FD_190184 | JGI IMG/M metagenome (GOLD analysis project Ga0257110, IMG submission 190184) | Marine microbial communities from Northeast Subartic Pacific Ocean, Canada - LP_J_2015_P26_10m | ecosystem: Environmental > Aquatic > Marine > Oceanic | place: Canada: Northeast Subartic Pacific...
CTGGCCATGTGGTGTTCTTACACCGTGATCTGCAGCTGGCTTGGGTAGGAGATGTCATTTTTGCCGGCTCGATTGGCCGCACCGATTTTCCCAGAGGCAACCACGAACAACTGATCCACTCCATTCGCGAAAAGCTTTTTCCGATGGGTGATGATATTCGCTTTGTGCCCGGGCACGGCCCCGATTCCACTTTTGGTCGAGAGCGAGCGAGCAATCCCTTCGTCGCGGACCCTAATTTCGGTTGAGTCCTAGTGGGTTCCGTGGGTATCCGGAATGGGTGCGATACCCCACCGGTTTTCTAGCGCCTGACGAGCCGATGCTGAGGCTTGCGTAAATCCCGGTGCCAATCCCCGTGCACTTTACCTATCTCGCCCATCTTAGCCCGCATCGATCCTCGGGGGAGGCCTATTGGGCAGCAAACGCTAGCGCGCTAGTGTGTCTGAGCAGAAAGCGCCAGGTGTGAGGCGCGATCAGGTCGACTGTTAAGGGGTTGGGTAGGCCGTTCCTGAAAAAACCGTTGCCTCGACTTTGATGCCGCGCAGCGCGTCTGCCGGTGCGGTCATTGGGTCTTGCGCTAGCACGACAAAATCGGCTCGTTTGCCTGCGCGAATCGAACCAATATCATGCTCTCTGCCGATCACTTTTGCCGCGCCCGAGGTCACCGCCTTGAGCGCGGAGGCACGTGACAGCCGTTCTGATTCAAGTCCTTGTGCACCGCTGAAAGTTTGTCGCTCGCTAGCTGCCCAGACGAGTGTGAGGGGCGAAAGCGGCGCCATGGGTGCGTCAGAGTGCAGTGTGAAGGGAACACCATGGCGCTCGAGCGAGCCTAATCGGGTCATTTGTGCCGCGCGATCCGGACCCAACCAACTCACCGCATAGGCCTCAGAGAGCAGGTAGTGGTAGTACGGATTCACCGATGCCTGCATACCCAGTTGCCCCAGTTGTGCGCTTTGTTGCTCGGTGCTGTAGGCGAGGTGTTCGACCGTGGCGCGGTGGTCGGGTCGCGGAAAGTCTGTTTGCAGGCCTTTAATGAGCCGGATAAAACGATTGACCGCCGCGTCGCCGTTGGCGTGCGCATGGAGTTGAAAACCGGCCTGCCAAAACACTTCTGCGTAGGCGCGTAAGGCGGGTTCTGGCACCATCCAAACCCCTTTATGCCCATCGAGATAACCGGGAGGACCCATTTGCGCGAGGCCAGAAAAGATCGCGCCATCAATCATCAGTTTAAAGTGATTGCCGATCGAGACACGGTCGTCATTGTCCTTTTGCCAGTGCCGAATTTCGGCCAGTGCGTCTGTGGGGGATTGTTCGCGGGTCAAAAAATCAAGAATAATCGGCGTGAGAATGAGCCGTGTCGGTACCGGATAAGCATCGGCGGCTGCGCGCACACCGGCAATTTCGGCCGTTGGGTTACCGTACACCCCAGTACCCATATCCAAAGCAGTGGTCACGCCTGCTTGATGGAGCATGGCGAGAAAGTTAAACATGCCTCGGCCGAATCGTTCTGGTGCAAATAAGAAGCCGAGCTTGGGTATGACCGCTTTGAGGCCGTTTTCATAAAAATGTCCGCGCTCCCAGTCGACACCCTCCTCAATTGGCGCATCTTCCTCAGTGACACCCAGTAGGTTCCACGCGGCATCATTGCCGATCAACTCGTGAAAGGAGCGATGCCAGAGCATGACAGGTTGGTCACTAAACCATTCGTTGAGTTCCTGGCGCCAGATCTTGCCGTGCCAAAGCGGATGGTAGCCCCAAACGATAAACGGCACGTCAGGATCAGTATGTTGCGCCGCGAGCTCGGTGAGTCGCGTTCGATATCCCTGGGGTGTCGTCTCGCCCGGAAACTCGCCGGTTGGTAAGGACCAGTCGTCTGGCGCTAAGAACGGAAATTGTGTGAGTACCGCTGGTAAAGCGGGGTGAACATGGGGATCGATGAAGCCAGGCAAGATGATCTGCTCCGCAAACTGACGGTCGACCTTGCCCTCCCGAGCTTTGACTAAGGGGGTCAAACTGGCTTCGCTGCCCACGGCAACAATCAGACCGTCTTCCACCGCGACCGCAGTGGCAGTCGGCAATGAAGGCTCCATGGTGCGGATCAGCTGGGCGGTGTACACCACCAGTTCAGCCTGAGTCAGTGGCGATAACAGCGCCAGTGCGGTAAGTACGAGGCTGATGCCCCGCAAGGCGGCGCGATTAACCATATGATCTCCCGTGACGGGGTGCCGATTAACGGATGACCTTAATCCAGTCACCGGTGCGTGGTTCACCACTGGGATAATAACCGTTAATGAGCCTGAGTTGATTCTCGGCATCCGACAGCTTCACGCTGCTGGCGAGGGAAGCAAACGTGGCACCCCTCGGAACTTGAACGTAATGCAGTGTATGGCTGGTACCCGTGATTTTCTCTTTTGCTGTCAGGGGGCGAAAGCTATCAATAATCGTGCGGAAGTCGGTATCGGCTTCGGCAAGCGTCGGCGCATCGCCCTCGAACAAAAAGCGGTAGCTGTGATCAATCACGGCGAGACGCACCGAGCGTGACCCGCTGGTAGCAATGGCGGTTGTGCCGCTCAGGCCGTATTGCTCGAGCGCGTCCACCTCACTGACGTCGCCATTGGCGCCAGAGCGCAAGCTGACCTCGGTGTCCTCATCGGGGTTGATACGGGCAAGGCCAATGGTGAGTACCCGTGACCCATCGGCAGACGTTGCGATCACTTCTCGACTCGATTGCTGTACCCGCCAACCGTGTGGATGGGCAAAGGTGAAGTTCAGCTTGTTGTGATAGAAGCGGTTTGTATCACCTTGTGCCGCCGCACTGGCGCCATACACCATACCCTCAGTCTGCCGCCGGTATTCGCCAGGTATCTCTGGGCTATAAGGCATTTCGGCGAGATCCAGTTCGTTTGCGGCTCTGATGACTGTTTGCAACCTCAGATCATTGCGAGGGTGGCTGGCGTAGAGCCCATGGTAAGTACCGCTGGGCTTGCCACTGGCCTTGGCTTGTGCACGACGATAACGCTCCTGGTCTTTCAGCACCCCAATGACGGACAGCATGGAGTCAACGTCGTAACCGGTTTGATGCAGGTACTCAGCGCCCGCTGAATCGGCCTCTAACTCCATATCGCGGCCAAAGCCCGAGATGATTTCAGCGCCATACATATTGGCCGCGTCATACACATCGCCAGAGCCAGTGAGGATATACGCTGACACCGACGCCACCTTCGAGGTCATCTGGGCAGTTTGGCGCCGAGAGTGATGATTCTCAGTGATATGTCCGATCTCATGGGCGAGGACACCGGCGAGCTCTGCCTCATTATCGAGATAGGCGAGCAACCCGCGATTGACATAAATAAAACCGCCGGGCATGGCAAAGGCGTTGATGTCGGGGGAGTCCAGCAGGGTGAAGGTAAAAGGGGGACGGGTGATATTGGCTTCTCGCAGCAATTGTTCCCCTACTTGCCGAACATAGGTGTCCAATTCGGGGTCGTCATAGATACCGATATTGTCGACGATTTTTTGATGTTCTTCGGCCACCTCTTCTGGCATTTCCACCGCAACACCACCTACGGTAACGGTCGAGGTCTTGCCCGCGCATCCCGCAAGTAGCAGTAGTAGAGCGAGGTATAGGGCTTTATTTTTAAACAGTGAGTGCATGGTGTTGCCTCAGTGATGAGCAGAGAGGTATTCCAACAACTGATCGCCCAAGCTATCGCAAGCAGTCCCTTGCACTGGTGCGATGATGGGTATGGGCACGATGACGGCGGGCATGTAGCTTTGCCCACTGGTGGCGGCGCTGACGCGTCCCACCTCGACCTTATCAGTGAAATCCCAAATAGTAGCCTCGTACTCAGACTCAGTGCCCCAGGTGCCAAATCCAAAACAACCGGCGAAACCGGGACCGATGCCGCAACTCATTGAGCCGGTGCTCTCGGTATCAACGGTGTTGCCATCAATCCAGATCATGTACTCCAACTTCATTTCGATAAATCGCTGAGCAACTGGTGGCAGCTGCAGCAGCTGGTCTATTGCACGGGGCTGCATGGGTGCTGTGCGTGGCTCGAACCAAGGGTACAGCTCGTTGATGAAGGCGAGCTCATTGAGGACTTCAATCGAGGGGTCTCCCGAATGGATATGATCACCAATGCATTCGATGAAGTCGAACTCGGTATCGTAATCGGGGGCGTGGCGTCGGCCCAAAATGACAACGCTCGATTCGCCAATTCCGGCTATGGGCTCGTTATAGGTCATCTCGTCAACGGTCGCATTGACGCAGCCACCTAGGACGAGGGCCGCAAGAATGAGTGCTAACCAATGGCTTGCGAATCCCAGTCGATCGGCTCGGTTTAAGCGCGGGAGGTTCATCGAGTACCTCCTAGCTCACGGGATCCAGCGGTCTCTGATGCCGCGGTAGCTGAGTCGAGTGCCACAGCTGATACGGCTTGCTCCACTACTGCATTGCCGGCGTCTGCAGGGTCGTTGGGAGTTGGCGCATCAGCGCTGTTAGGAGCAGGCATAGATGCACTGTCAGTTGCCGCGCTGGCCGCGGCACTGTCTTGCGGTGTGTCCTGCTCGAGTGTTTCGTCAGCTCCAGTACCTGCTGTCGCTCCGGCTGTTGGACTCGGTATGGCCGACGCTGGCTCATTAGACACCGTCTCGCCGCTGGCTTGCCGAGGACTTAACCCATCTAGCCAAGCGGCGACACCGGGTGTGCGACCAAAGGTGGTGATAAAGTGTGCACCGGCGTCGCGCAGCGCCACCACGGCGGCGAGATTGACGGCTTCTTCATCGCTTTGTAGAAAGGCGGTGGGCGTTTTTCCATAGGCGGTAATGGGCCACTGTGCGAGGCGATCGTCAGGTTTGAAGCTGAGCGCGCCGTCGTCTTGCTGATGGATTGCAGCAATATCAGCAAGGCGAAATTCGTAACGCATCCAGATCTCGTAGATCTTGACGTTGGTATGCGTTGGCACGGTGTATTGAAGCTCAGCAATCGAGGGAATCAATACGCCGTCAATGCGACCGCCCTCCGATTGGACGGTCTCCCAGCTGTCGATATGGACCACCTCCTGAAAGAGTCCCCCCAGCAAGATATCCCAGAAGGCGACTTGCGCCTCACCCGTTTTCACCAGCCAATCGGATTCGGCGCGCCCTTTGGCCTCATCGAAAAATTCATGCTGCGCAAACGCCGGAGGGTAGATCACCCCCAGGGTAATGGGTAAAGGATCGAGCAAAGGCTCGGGGAAGTTACCCTCAACGATCACTTGCTTTGACGAGCATCCCGCTATGAATAGCGTAAGACAGAGCAGGGCGACTCTTCGCCCCCAGCCAATCGAATCAGGGCCTAAAATTATTGAGACCAACGAAGCTACCACCGTTTCTTAGGGTCAGTTCTCTCATCAGTGTAGCAAAACGTACACCGGTCGCCTGTAACTCGGGCGGGCGAATGAATTGCACCGGAAAACCGACAGCGTGAATACGGACCCGGCGCTCACCGCCGGCCTCCTCAGCATTGAGTTTGTCTACGGTCTGCACCACCGATTGAATAGAGGCACCCGTAAATTCGTCACCGAAGACATAAATCGAGATCTTCTTACCAGGATCATAGAAAGTGCGCACCGCATTGGTGATGCCCTCTACGGGTGAGGAGTTTGAGAATACATTCCAGTTGCGAAGATTCTGCAGGATCAAACTGCGGCGCGCGGGTGTATCGGGAATCCATTCGCCGCGGTAACGACTGAACAGGTAGTTACCCATATCGTTGAGTACTTGTATGCCCTTGACCTCGGGGTAAATGTTAAGCGTAGCCTCCATCTCGAGCAGCATGCGTTCCCACGCATAGGAGAACATGGATCCCGAGGTGTCGATAATAAAAATAATGTATTCACTGTCGACGGGAATGCCACCAATCAATTGGTTTTTCTTTTGCGCGTTACGACCCAATAAACGCAGTTCCTCTTCTGACAGTTTCTGTCGTGCAATGGCGAGCTCCTCACGAATAATCGCGTTCGCGTTTTCCGATAGGTTTAGCGCATCATAATTTGATCGTGTCCGAGCGAGCGTGCCCTGTAAAATCGCGATCTGCTCATCATAATCTGAGATCTGCTCTCGTTTGACAGTGAGATCGCGGTTGAGAATGGTGGTTTCGCCACGAATCTCAAATAGCTGTTCGGTGAGCTGCGCGATAGCCGCCTCGGCATCAATGGTGGCTTTTTCAATCACCTGTGGTTGCACGGTTTTGGTAATCATGAGTAATAAAATGACGGCACCAAAACCACAGCAAATCACATCCAAAAAGGATAGTGAGAATTCAGGTGGGGGGCGTCGTTGTCGCAAAATGATGCCTCAGGGCCAGTCGATAGAGGGTGACAAAAAGCTGCCACTGGAGGCTTGTGCCAATTGCCAGTATTCCGATGCCGCCATCGGATCTCCCTCCATAGGAAATAGAACGATATTGACCGGCACATTGCTCGGTAGCCGCCGGATAGCATCGCGGAAAAATTGGAGGCGCTGGTTGCCACTCACTTTGCTACCGCGGGGTGGCCGCTCGGCCTGCGTAGGTAAGCCATCGGTCAGCAAAAAAATATTATCCGGTGGCGTGGGCAGGGCGCGCAGTGCTTCGAACGCATTGTATAGACTCGTCCCGCCAGCGGGCACCCGCTCTCGAAGCGCGGCGCTGATCGCTTCTAGCTTCGGCGTATCAGCTACCTCAAGCCATTGTGTCTGGGTACCGGGGAGCACCGGCGCAGCTTCGGTGTTGAAAGTCATCACCTGAAATTGCGCGTTAACGGGTAACTGGGCGGTCAACCAATCTACGGTGTCGAGTGTCCGCGTCCATTTTCCGGCCTGTTTTTGCAGTGCTTCATCCATGCTGCGTAAGCGAATCACGTTGATTAACTGGTTCGCCAGCATACTGGCAGAGGTATCGACCAAAATGATGATGCGATCCCCGCCTAAGTTCAGGCCGGTCAGGTACTGCCGGTTCCCTTCTCCGACGAATTCTCGTGCACTGCGACCAGCCTCAGCTTCAGCCGCTTCTTGAAGGAGTCGGATTTTCTCCTCTAATTGATTGATCTCCGCTTTTAGCTGAGTCACCGCGTCAGTCTCGCTCACGCCCGATTCTTCAATCGAGGCGATCAGGGCTTCGTATTCATCGAGTTCTTCAGTAATACGGCGTGCCAAGCCATCGGCTTCAACGATCTCTAGGTCTGCTTCATCGAGCGCATTGCGAAGGCGAACCAGACCCGCCTCACCCTCACGAATATCTTCATCCAGCAGATTCACTTCGGCGAGTACTTCTGCGTTGACGGTCTGGATTTCGATTTCTAATGAGTGGTCAATAATGAGGAACACTAATACAACGGCGCCAAAGCCACAGGACATGATGTCGAGGAAGCTCAGGTTAAAGGTGGAAGCTTGGCGTTTGCGGCGTGCCAAAAATCAACCCTCCACTGAAATGAACAGTACCTCGAGGGTCCCCACGACCAATCGATCTCCAGGTTGAATCGACACCTCGCCCTCGCAGGCTTGTCCGTTGAGGTGAACAAGCGTGTCCGGTGCAATCAATAAGGTGCCGCGACCTGACAGCCCGACACCCGGCGCGATGGGCGCTCCAATACTCATTAGCGTCGCGCGGCCTGACACGACCTGATGAGTGGCCTGCGCGGCCTCCCGTGAGCGTGCTGCCTGTATCGACGACGGTGGGTCGACCAATGGGGTGCTAGGCGATGTTTCGCTGCCATGCCTCTGGCAAGCCAGCCGTCGTTGAAAGACCAGCTCTCCCTCTGTGGGAACCAGATGAGCCTCTAGTGCATGCCACAGATCACTGGGTGCGACCTCAGTGATGGGGTGGGGGAGTGAGAGTCCTGGTAGGTCTGATAACAACGTGTCGAGGGCAATATGCCCGATGGAATCAGGCAACGTCTGCCGTAACTCGCGTGAGAGCGCCTCGCCAACGGGCCGCAGTGAGTCGGCGTTAATGCGAGCGGTATGATCGTCCACCGTGCAGCTGACTTCGCTTTGCGTTGAGAGCCTTCTTAGGAGCTCAGGTATCTGCTCGTACAGTGCTTGCTCGGTATCGGCGCGGCGCTGCGGATCAAAACGCGTTTGCGCCACGAATTGTTGCCCAATCGCCTCCGCTATCTCGTCGAGTAATCCCAGCAATCCACACCCGGGCAGCAGTCCAGTGTCGCCAACGTGTGCTTCTCCGTTGTCGATGCCGATCACGGTGATACTGGCTTGGTGCAACTGAAGTTCGATATGCGCGCAAGGTTGGCCGAGATGCGCACCCACCAGAGCACTGCGATGGATGACCGCGCTGATCTCCACTGGCAGCGTCTGCAAAATACCCAGCAGGAGTGACAGTTGTGCAGCGTCCATAGCGCCGGGTATCGCTAACGCAACCGGCTCATTGATGGCGTTGTCAGGAAATAAAGTGGCAAGGTGCGCGTGCGCTAAATCGGCCGTGTGCCGCGCTGGCCCTAATGCTGGGCTCAGCGGCTGAGTCGCGAGTCGGTGCCAATAACGCGTATTCACCTCACGCGGTGCGCGTCTCGCTTGCTGCCAAGCAATCTCGCCAAATTGGTAACGCCCGTCATTGAACCAAGCGAGCCCCGGTGACCACTGGGCTTCATCCTCGTGCCAAAGCCTCAGTGCGGCGTCGTTACAATCCAGTAAACGCATCAGTTGCGCGGTACCGAGAGGTGTCGAATGAGGTTGCGGTCGATATAGCGCTGGGTGCTGAGTACGAGCCGCTCCTGCGATAGTTGCAGTTGGTGCAGGGCGAACATGATGAGGATTGAGAGCACCAGGGCCACAAAAGTGCTGTTAAAGGCGACGCCTAGGCTCACTGTCACGCCTGAAATATCCCCCTCCACTGCTTTATAGGCCTGACCGAGCGCGTCGCCAATACCGCGAACGGTGCCGATAAAACCAATAGAGGGAATCGCCCATGAGATATAGCGCACCATGGATAGCTCAGAGTCCAGACGATCCGCCTCGATATCACACTGCTCCCTGACCGCATCTGAAACGGCGGGAATACTGCCGGTGGTCGTGAAACGGCTCAAGGCACTCGAGAGGGCGCGGGGAAGGAGATAATCCTGCTCTTCGATGGGGAGTGCTTCGAGTGAGCGTGATTGCTCTCTCGCGTCGCGGGGTAGGATACTGGTTCCCTCTGCAATAGCGACTAACTCTTGAGTGAGCATCAGGGTCTCTGCGCGCGTGCGCGAGGCCTTAAAGCCCATGATGGCAAGCGCCCAGAGCATGAGTATAAAGCAGGCTTCTTGTTCGAAATCCTTGATCACGATCGCAATCGATCGATTGCCGGTAGGATCCTCGCCCGCTGCTTGCTGAGCAGCCTGAGTCGCCAATTGCGCGTCGGCACTGGGTCGTATCACACCTACATAAGCGGCGTGCACCACAATCACGGCGATCAGCAGCGCGAAGAGTTGATAAAGGAACTCTGATGGCAGGCGTAGCTTCATAAACAGCTCCTGTCTCGATTAAATATCGACGGGGAAGGACACGGAAAGGTCCTCTGAAATGGATTCACTCGGCTCATATTCCACGACGCTGCTGGAACCACTGTCTATGGTGGTGTCGGGTGGCGTTACCGGTTCGACCGTTTGATTATCCGTTTGTAAAGTGATCGTGCGCTCAGCTGTATCCTCAGCCACTTGAGCGAACGACACGGCAGCACAGCTCATGGCTGCAGTGAATGCCACCAAGAGGCGCCGCCACTGCGTCGACGGCTTATTCTGCATAACGTGCAATCCTAAAGCCCAAATCATCTCGTCCTCTTTCCCCGTAATCTCGAAACGTGAGTCGCAATTCCGATAACCGACTCAATGCCCAGCTGCCGCCACGAACCGTGTAGTTATCCCCACGCTGCGCACCGAGCGGGTCAATGGCAAGCTTGGCATTAGCGGAGGGAATGCGATAACCGTCGTGAACCCATTCGGCCACATTACCACCCATGTCATATAAGCCGCGATGATTTGGGGGGAAACTGCTCACGGGGGCCGACACGACAAACTGGTCGGTATAGCCATTTAAAATGCGGCCGGTCACTAGCGCAGAGGTATTGTCAGCCACATTGGTGACGGCTTTGGCCGGCGGAAAAGTGTCGCCCCAGGCAAAGCGTCTTAATTGGTCTCCCTCAACGCGAGCGGCAAATGCCCACTCCGCCTCGCTGGGGAGACGATAGCCAACACTACTGATGTTGAAGCCGACAATGATGCCTTGTTGCTCGCGATAAAACGGCGCCAACCCCTCGCGCTGGCTGAGCCAGTTACAAAAGCTGGCAGCTTGCTGCCAGCTCACGCCGGCAACCGGTTGGTGGTCGCGGTCGAGGGAGTAGCTCTCTATCAGCCCGGAGTCGTGAGCGGCTTCAAATTGTCGAAATTGCGCGTTAGTCGTCTCGGTCGCCGCTATATAGAACGCGCGCTTGAGTTCCACTTTGTGCTCCACTTCATTAGCGCGCCGTCCTGGATCGCGTCGTGACGCGCCCATCGTGAAGGGGTTTTGTGATTCAGCCGACGGATCAACTAATACCAGTGTCTGGCCCAGAGGGGTTGTGACAATGGGCGTCATGGCTGCCTTTCTGGCCGCCGCCTCCGTCAGTAAGGTGACAATGACTTGTTGCGCAAGACCAGGTCTGGGTAAGACGGAGGTTTCATAAGAGGCGTATCCCGCCAGTTGAATGGTAATACGTTGCTCGACCGCAGGTAGCGCCAATGTTCGGCTTCCCAAGCCGATGCCTTCACCGTTGATGATCAGCTCGGCTTCTGGCGGCTCCAGCGCGAAGCGCACTGTGCCCAATTCAGGCGTCAGCACAACTGATTGCTCTGTTGTCTCACCGCGCGTCAGCGAGAGGCGAACGGTTTTCGGCTCAAAACCTGCCTTAGAGAGTTGCAGCACATGGGGCTGATTGGGACTTAAAGGCACGACTAGGGGCGTCAAGCCTGAGAAGGCGCCATCGACCGTGACGCTCGCGCCATTGGGTTGGCTCGACAGGGTGAGTGTCGCATCGGCGGGTGTGAGGGTGATGGTGCCCAAATCTTCATCGACGCCGGCAACGATACTCAAGGCAATGTTTTCCGGCACGAACCCCGGCGCACTGAGTGTCAGGGTATGCTCGCCTGATAAAACGTCAACACCATTGGCTGTGATGGCAGCAGGCTCGTTATCCACCGCAGCGGATGTGGCAGTGGGGATCGTGGTAAATCGCACTTGTGCCCAATCAGGTGCGAGTGCGACGTCAAATGTCTGGCTTTGGTTGCGGCCGGTGACGGTGACCTCTTGTTGCCATGACTGATAACGTGCCAACTCGGCTGTCACCTGATAGGTGCCCGCCTCAAGGATGACGTCGGTTGCCGGTGACGTCCCAATGGGCGAGTCGTTGACGGTGAGTGCGGCGCCTGTGGGTTGTGTCGTGATCGCGACGACACCGGGTAAGGGGGCAAGCTGAATGTCGATTCGTTGAGACTCAGCGTCGCCAACGGAAATCGTTTGCGCATACGGGTGGTAACCCTCGGCGCTGATCTCGAGTGCGTAATCTCCGGGACGCACCAGTAGCCGATCGCCAAATGACCAGTGCAGTCCGTCTAGGGCATAAGTGGCCTCGCTTTCGGCTTCGATGTTGAGCGTCAGTGAGCGAGCCGTGAACAAAAACAGTAAAATCGTCGCAAAGAGCAGGCCGATAATCGTCATCGCGATCGGGCGCAGTGGCAGGCGTTTCGCACTGGGTGTCGCCTGACTCAGCGGCTCAAATTGCGCAGGCGCTAGCCGATCTGATGCCGTGTTGTTCGTGGTCGGTTCAAAAGCTGCCGGTGTCAGCGCCTCGTCTCGCTCAGTCATCACGCATCCTCAAATCGCTTCGACGCAGCGAACGTCAACGGCATTTAACTGACCCGGTTTCACCTCAAACTGAATGCGCACGTCACGAAATCCATTGCGCATACCCACCGCCGTGTAGGTTCCGGGCCGCAATGTCAGTATTTGTTGCTGCATGAGCCCCAGTCGTTGAACTCGTAGCACGGTGATGTCAGTTAACCCATCTGAGTTCATTTCTATCGTGACCGGGGTGGTGGCATAGTCAATGGTGGCTGTTGCCGCCACGATTTGACGCTGTAATCGTGTTCCGGGGGACGGCACCCCTTGCGCCTCATCGAGTGTTTCCTGCGCGAGGCGCAGCACGCGCCGATCGATCAATCGATTCTTCTCCGTGACAATGGCTTCGAGTCGCTCGTCGAGATCGGCACGCGGTTTTGCTCTTGCCATGCCGTCGTTCGCATACAAGATGAGTGCATCAATGGCCAGCGCCTCGTTGAAGAGGGCAATGGCATCTTGCCAACGTTCTTCGCGCTCTGCGCGTTCAGCCTGCTCTCTGATGGACAGCAGCCTGGCTTGGGTCCGGGCCTGGTCCAGTTCAGCCAGTGCTGCACTCGGTTCTGGCGCACCCGGCTGCAGTCGCGCCGCCGCCTCAAATTGATCTTTCGCTCGTTCAAACTTAGCCTCAGCCAGCGCAGCGTAGCCCGCCGTCATGGCGGCGGTAAAACGCTGCTCAGTGAGAGCCCGTTGTAACTCGCTGAGACGGCGCTGTGCCCGCAAATGCAGTGGATCAGCTTGCGTCGCGACCTCGGCGTTGTTGACGGCGGTAACATAATCACCTTCGGCCTCAGCTAACGCTGCGGCTGCTAAGGAGCCGATGACCTGAGGTAATGCGCTGACGCGCTCGCTCAAGTCGACGAGCCGACTGTCCGCTGGCGCCATCTCGACGAACTCGCTGAGCCGTGCCTGAGCAGCGAGTAGGTCACCCGCTTCAATGGCTTGTGTCAACGTGGCGAGCAAGGCGTCAATGCGCCCTGGTAAGCTCTGCTCTAGGGCCTCGAGATGCTCCACTCCGGCTTGATAGGATGCGATCGCTTGCTCAAAGTCACGCTCCCGGTAAGCCGTATCCCCCAGTGCGGCCTGCTCGAGCGCATCGCGGTAGGTCGTCTCTGCCCATCGCGCAGCGCCGAGTGGCTCTAATGCGCTCTGCTTGCTGAGCAGCGCTTGCAGTATCTCTTGCGCTTCACGCCGGAGCGCGCTTTCCTGCGCCTCAGCAAAGGGACTGCGTCCCTCGCCGACGTCAGGCGTCACACCGGCAGTGCTAGGGAATGAGGAGCCCTCTACTGTGCCTGCGTTGTTGTCTGCTATGGCTCCTGGCTGGGTCGGATCATCCGGTGCAACAAGGCTGGGCAAGACGAAAAAGACAAACAAGAGGAGGAGGCCTGCGAGCCCTAGGCCTAGAACGGCCGGTCTTTGTACCGCTTTGGTTTCCTCTGTTGCAACGCTACTGGCCGCAGTGGGTGCAGGCTCAAAGGTCGTTGCTGAGAGAGGTTGTTCTTTGTGTTCGCTCACGGGTCCTGAGTGTCAGGAAGCAATGTGGGTGAGGGGGTCTTGGGTTGTGGCGGCTCGAGGGCGGCTAATTCTGCAGCATAGATATCCGCTAACAGTTCGCGCCATTGGTCGTACTGGTCTTCAACATTGCCTGTTAAGCGCACGGTTCGATCCTCTAACTCGATGACGCGGGGGGTGATCTCCGCGTCGAGCGACTGGCCGAGTTCTTCCAACGCTAAGGAGTGGATGTTCGATTCGGCGCGTTTCTCTAGTCCTCGCTTGAGCAATGCGCCGCCACCAACGACACCGATCGCGCCAGCGCTTCGTGTCATGCGGCTTCCAGAGCTTTGCGCCACGATGCCTGCGAGTATCGCGGCGCCACCTGCAATCATTTCACGTTTGGCCTCGTTCTCGAGTTCCCGAAGTGCGACCGTCTCCTCGTAACTCGCTTTGCGCCACTCCTGATACGGGGTGTACATATCGTCAGAAAAGCCGGTGTAGTGGCCCTGGAGCGTATCAACAAAGACGTAGTGTCGTTGGCGCAAACCGCGCACGCGCGCCAGCATGGGGTCCTCCTCCGATGGCAACCGGCGCAAGGTCACCTGTCCAGAGGGGTCTTCGTTTAGATAATCCGCGAAGGCGCCACTGGCGAAATCGCGCGCAAATCGCATTTCAGCGACCCGCCGAATGGTGGTGCGCTCTTCGGCAGGCAGTCGCTGAAAAGCAGCCAGCATGTCATTGGCGATTATCCGGTAGACCGATAGGAACGGGTCTTGCTTGGTGCGAGTGCCCTGTTCGTATGCGTAGCGACTGGTGATGCCGGTATAGCGTTTATCGAGCCACACGGTGCCGCGCGCGTCAGAAACGCGTATTTTCAGTTCCAGCGCTTCACCGTCAGACTGTAAGATCGTGCCGCGCACCAGAAGATCAGAGAACTGCCGCTCGTCAGGCACCACCCTGACGGCGCCCCAGCCACCTTGCTCGGCCAGTACATCGGCTAGCTCGGTCGCCATGAAGGTGGCCTCGGCTCGACGGACTTCTGGGTAGACCTGCTCCTCGTCCTCGACACTGCTGATGCCGGGATCAAGGATCACGACGCCGACATCGAGTAACTCGGCATCAGGAACAGGAATGTCTGGCGCATCGAGCACGGGAACAGACGTTGATTTGACGGTTTCTGTGACACAGCCGGACAGCAGACTCAGGGCAAGTAGCAGACTAACCAAGCTTCGGGTCATGACGCGGGGACCTCGATGCCTTTGTATTTACGATACTCATTCCACAGCTTTTCGCGAACCTCAGGATCGGCCTCTCGCATGGCGGCTTCGCGCAGTTGTCGCGCGACCACATCGTCATCGTTGCCAGTCGGTATGTCACCCGGCGGTGGGTACTTGGCGCCATCCGTCGGCGGGGCGTTACCGCGGCTCCCACCAATACCCCCGCCCACTGAGCTGCTGCCCGTGCTGGCAACGCTGCCTCCGAAGGTGCTTTCCTCGTCTGCTGCGGTGTTGGTGTCTGCCGACGATTCGTTGGTTTGAGTCGTTCGTGCCCGATCAGCTTCTCGCTGGCGTTGTTCTTCGTCGTAAATGATGCCATCGAAATCTCGGGTACTTTCCTCCAGTTGACGATCCAATATCGCAACACGCTCAGCCGAAGTCAGCGGCCCTTCAGCGCCCCTATTCGCGTCCATGCCGCCGCCTGCTCGTGTCCCTGTTCCCGATGAAGCATTGCCGGATGCGCCCGCTGTGCCACCCATTGTGCCGCCCGTTGCGGCGGTTTCTGAGCTGCTGTCTCCCTTCGCGCCTTCATCGCTTTCTTCCGCGCCCGGCATCGAGGCGTCGCCTGCTCCGGTGGCGCCATAGTCTTCATCAAAGGTGGGTAAGGTATCGACCATTGAGGGCAGATCGGCACTGCCGGCGACGTCACCGAAGCCCGGATCACCGGCCCCAGCTTCATTGCCAGTTTGCTCCGTGCCTGCCGTCGACGACGCATCGCCGGTGCCAGGTGTACCGGCTGTGCTGCCGGTTCCCGCAGGCGGGGAAGCACCGCTTGTACCACCCGAGCTCGGACTGCTCGACCCTGTGCTACCGCTGGAACTGCTACTGGAACTGCTACTGGAGCTGCTGCTAGAGCTACTACTGGAACTACTACTCGAGCTACTACTCGAGCTACTACTCGAGCTACTGCTAGAACTACTACTGGAACTGCTCGAGCTAGAAGGCGAGGAAGGGGGCGTCGGCATCGATGGGGTTGTGGGCGTGGTGGGTGTGCTGGCCGAGGGGCATCCCATCAATACCAGCATGACCGCCATCAGTGCTGATGTAATGGCCAATCGCAGTGTGCGGATGAGGGTCGTGATGGTTATCGGTGAGCGGGTATTCATTGCGGTTGAAGTCCCATTGCGTCCCTATTGGTGATGGCGTTCAGATCAAAAGACCATACCAGTATATCAGTCTCCACCGGCACGCCCGCCTCGTATCGAGGTCGAAACCGAGTGCGCCGTATGGTCCGTAATAAGCGGTCTACCTCTGCCTTATTGTTCACCTCGGGTACGTTTTCTGACACCGTATCGGGCACGGCAACAACCTCGGCCGCTGTGTCCACCTCAGTCGTGGTGTCGTCGCTCTCGTCTGTTGCCGCTTCCTCTGTTATGACCTCGTCAACGATCACTTGTTCCAGTAACGTGATTTTTCCTGTCTCGTTTATTTGTAGCTGTACCACTAAGGGCCCTGAGTCGTCTCTGGTAAAGGGAGGTAAGCGTCGCAATTGCTCGATATCCGGCAGAGGGGTCACCGTTTGAAACAGCGCGGTGCGCACCAGAGGGTTATCTTCGGATAAAGGTGCCTCAGGCGGCGCAGGTGTGGTCGCTTCTTCTGAGTCGGGCGTGGGTTCCGCTGCCAGAGCGAGGGATTGCTCACCCCCCACCCCAGTCTCAGGCTGAAGGTCTGACGGAGCGCTGGGCTCAGTGGGTGCGGTCTCACTGGCCGCGCCATTAAACGCGATAGCCATGGAGGGCGTTGCGGGCGCTGGCGCAGTGCCCATGACTTTGGTGAAGTCACTTGGCGCCGCTGTCTCGTCTGAGACGGCCGTTTCTGCGACCTCAGTGTCGTCAGCGTTGACAGGTTGTACAGCGGCATTCGTTGCGGGGGGTTCACCGCCAGCACCCAGATCACTCAGGTTATTGTTTGCCGCGTTGTTATCCGGGACGTGCGCCAGCGCGGGATCCGCAATTTCCATCGGCGGGGGCGTGATGCGCCGCCACGCTCGGTCGTAGTAAGTGGTTGCGTCGGCACGTCGGCCCATCCACCAGGCCCAATCGCCGAGCCGAGCCAGGTCGCTCGCTTGCTTGCCAGCGTCGGCGCCGTGCAGGGAGTTCAAGCCGTAGATTGCCGAGAGCACGGCCTCGCCGCGACGATAGATGCCGCCGAGCGCCGAGCTCTGTCTGAAGCTGTCTACCCTGAACGCATCGTTAGACCCGCTGGCTTTTTGCAAGAGGCCAAAACGATAATGAATGCGCAGCATGCCCTCTAGTGGCGCGAGTAAGGCCCGGGAACGGTCCCCAAAGAGCTGCGAGCTTTGGTTATAGGCGAGTCGATAGTATTCCCAGCTTCGCGCGAGATGCTCAGGGTGGGTTTCAGCCTCGCCTAATCCCAGCTCCCAAGCCTGCTCGGCCCAGGCAGCTTGGTCGAGCAGTGCTGCAATGGACGCAGGTGTGCCGGCTAACGCTGCTGATTCCACGCGGGCGAGGTAGGCCTGGCGTTCATTCACATCGTCGTAGAAGCCCAGCGCCGCTAGGCTACGTATTTCGGCACGCAGCAAGGGGATCTGATCTGCGGCATAGAGGCCCGATTGGACGCGGCTAATGTGAACGCCTCGCTTCAGTACCTCGGCCGCCTCAACGTGACGTTCCAGCGATTGCAGATTCAGCCCCAGCCCCAGTAACTGCTCGGTCAAGCCAGGCGCAAAGGCACCGGCGCTGGTCTCCATCGACTCGATGTAGCCACGATATACGCCCAGCGCGCTGGGTTCCTCGATGATGGCCGGTTCGGGCTGCGCCTCCGGTGGTGTGGCCATATCGATCACGATAGCGGGAACGTCGCCGCGCATTGATTCAGGCTCAGGTTGAGAGGGCGTCGCCATGTCGACGACGATCGGCATTGAGTCGGTAATTGCAGTACCGCCTTCGCCGGCCTGTGCGTTGACCACACAGGTCAAGAGCCCTGAGCAGATCAGGGTCAGAGTCAGCACTCCGTGCCTGACTGACATACGACGCGTGTGGGCCAAGATCCTTCTCCGGCGCGCTTTTCGGCCCCCCAGTATAGAGCGATGTCAGGGCAAAAAGCATGTCGGGATACAAACACGGTTCCCCGCGCCGGTTGAACTGAAACGGATGAATTCATCAGATCGCCTCAGCGACTGCGCTATGGCGGCAAAAAAACCGTTAAACCGCAAAAATGGCGTTTCAGCGTTGATGCATGTGTTCGTATAATTCGGCCCTCGTAGTGGGCAGTGTTGCGTGCTGGGGGTCAAAGCCCGGGGTGAGTTGGCCGCAATTTAGAGAATCAGGATTTCCTATATGGGTCAGTTTTTAGAACAGACAGCCGTCATGCCCTCAGCCGAGGGCGCCTGGACGGCAGAGATTCACCGCGGCTGGCGTATTGGCTCTGTGGCGAATGGCGGTTATGTGCTAGCACTGGTGGGACGTGCGCTATCAGCGGCGCTGAGCCAGCCCGACCCACTCAGCATCAACGCTTTTTACTTGGCGCCCTGCGAGTTGGGGCCTGTGCAGATAGCGATCGAGTCTCTCTCCGAGACGCGGAGCACCCATTTTGCGAGTGCCGACCTGCGACAGAATGGTCAGCTGAAACTGCGTGCAACCGCCGCCTATACCAATTTGGATAAGCTCTCAGGCCCAGATTGGAGCAATGTGACCCCACCTGACGTGCCCCCCTTCGACACCGTAGCCGCATCGGCAGCGTCGCATTTAGAGATTCACCAGCGGGTCGACCTACGCCTAGTCCAGGGCCATAAGGTCTTTTCTGAGGGCGATACCGACGGCTCAGGTGAATTTATTGCCTGGCTTGCCCACCGAGATGGCACGGCACCGGGACCGTTGGATTTGTTGATGTTTGCCGACATTTTGCCGCCCCCAGTGTTCACCATTTTTGGCGCGTACGGTTGGGCACCCACGGTGGAACTCACTGTGCAGGTGCGGCGCAAGCCTGCCGCCGGACCGCTGCTGGTCAGACATTCCACAAGGCATGTGAGTCAGGGTGTGGCCGAGACCGATACCGAGATATGGGATTGCGAAGGGGATCTCGTATCGATCGCACGGCAAACGTATAAGCTGCGGATGCCGAAGCCTGATCAATAGGCGCTAGGCTGAGCGAGGGCTGGAAACGATCGGCCTAGACCTGATGGTTAAGGCCAGTGCCCAGCGAACTGCTGGGCTGTTCGAGTGTCGGTTACAGCACCCCGATTACTCGGTGGCCACGTGGCCACCGGGCCTGCGCAGGTCGGCAAAACCCTGCAGCCAGCCATCCTCGATCATCAGTGAGTTGGCGCGGCCGATGGTGCGTTGGGTCGGTGTGAGGTTATGGCCCCACGCCTCCAGAATGCGCTGGGTGTCGACGCTGATGCCAGGCTCGACGAGTGTGCGGTCTGGCATCCATTGGTTGTGCACCCGCGGCGCTGCCACAGCAGTGGCAATGTTCATATCGAACACCATTGCGTTGAGCAGGGTTTGCAGCACCGTGGTAATGATCAAAGAGCCTCCCGGGCTGCCAGTGGCCAGCCAGGGTTGGCCGTCTTTGAAAACAATCGTGGGCGTCATGGAAGAGAGCGGCCGCCGATTGGGCGCGACGGTATTGGCTTCACCCTGCACCAGTCCATAAGCATTGGCGGCGCCTGCTTTGGCAGCAAAATCGTCCATCTCGTTATTCAGCAAGATGCCAGTGCCGGGCACGACAATGTGGGAACCGAAGCTGAAGTTCAGGGTGTAGGTATTGGCGACGACATTGCCCTGCGCATCCGCCACTGAGTAGTGTGTGGTATCTCGACTCTCCGCCGGTATCGGGTTACCTGGCCCCACGGCCGCAGCGGTATTGGCCTGATTGGCGGTAATCAGCTGGCGGCGTTCATCGGCATAATCTTTGCTGATCAGCGCCTCGGTGGGCACCACGGTTTGATCAGGGTCACCGAGGTAGCGGCTACGATCTGCATAGGCCAATTTCATGCTCTCGATGAGTCGGTGTAGGTATTCAGCACTGTTGTGACCGTAGGATTTGAGGGGATAGGGTTCCAGCAGATTCAGCATTTGCAACACATGGACGCCGCCCGAGGAGGGCGGTGCGACAGAAACAATCTCGAACTCGTTAAAGGTGCCGCGAACCGGGGATCGCTCTAGCGCGCGATAACCCGAGAGATCATCGGCAGTGATGAGACCATCATTGGCGGCCATATCAGCGGCAATGAGCGCAGCGGTTTCGCCCGTATAAAAACCATCGCGACCTTTATCGCGGATCCGCTGAAGCGTGCGGGCGAGGTCAGGTTGCTTAAAGAGCGCGCCGGGTGCGGGCGCATTGGCGGTTCCCTGAAGATAAATCCGGTTGGCCTCTGGATCCATCGCCAAACGCTCGGCTCTAGAGGTCAGACTCATATGCAGCGCAAGGGGGGTATCGAAGCCTTGCTCTGCAAGATCAATCGCGGGCTGAATGACGGTGGCGAGGGGTAACTTGCCATATTGAGTCTGCGCATTAATCAGGCCAGCAACCGTACCCGGAACACCAGCTGCTTGACGCGAAAAATACGCCTTTGCCTTGTTGACGGTGCCGTCGGCGTTGAGAAACATATTGCGGCTAGCACCAGCCGGAGCAGTCTCGCGATAATCGATGAAGATTTGCTCATCACTTTCCGCAAGGTGGACCAACATAAAGCCCCCGCCACCCAGATTGCCTGCACGGGGCAGGGTGACAGCCAGTGCGAAGCCTGTCGCCACCGCGGCATCGATCGCATTACCGCCCTGCTTGAGTATGTCGAGACCAATTTCTCCCGCTAATTTTTCGGGGCTCACCACCATGCCGATACGACCATAGCCGGGCAGCTGGGGATTCTGGTAATCGATGATCGGTGTGTCGGCAGCAAACAACGGCGGCGCGGTCTCTTGCGCCAGGGTCAGTGGCGTGAGTAATAGCATGGCGATGAAGGATCTGATCGGCATGGGGTCCTCATTGGACGCTAAGCGTCTTTTTAGTCTTAGTGGATAGCCTGTGACGACTACGAAAACGGGCGGAGAGGCTACCATAACGCCCCGCCGCTTGGGCACCTTGTTGCGCTACAATCTGGACCTTGTTCACACTCATTTTTCTGGGGGCGCCATGCGGTTCAGTGAGTACCGACGGCAATACACGCTGGGCGGGCTGAGGCGCTCTGACCTCCGGCCAGACCCTGTTGATCTGTTTACGCAATGGCAAACTCAAGCGATCAATGCCGGATTGGCAGATCCGACCGCCTGTGTGTTGGCAACAGGTCAGGCCGACGCTGGCTTGCGGCAGCGCATGGTCTTGATGAAGGGAGTGGATGAACGTGGGTTGGTGTTTTATACGAATTATCAGAGCGGCAAGGCGGAGGCTTTAGCAGAGAGCGCACTGGCTTCGATGCTCTTCCCTTGGAATGAACTGGATCGGCAAGTCAGTGTGTCGGGAAAGATCACTCGGATCGATGAAGCTGCGTCCGATGACTATTTTGCGTCGCGCCCCCGTGACAGCCAGCTGGGGGCTTGGGCCTCGGCGCAAAGCCAAGCGATCGACAGTCGTGACGCATTGCTAGCGCAGTGGAGTGAGGTGAAAAACCGCTTCGGTGATGGGCCGATTCCACGTCCGCCGCACTGGGGCGGTTACCGACTCGCACCGCTGACGTGGGAGTTTTGGCAAGGTGGCGAGAATCGGTTACACGACCGCTTCCGCTACCAACACTCGGATGACGGGTGGGTGATTACCCGGTTGCAGCCCTAGTGCCTTCCGACACAGTGCTTCGTTAAATCGCTCTGCGGCTAAAATAATGAGGTAATCGGGGCAAGCCCAATAGTTGCCGCCGGACCAGATCAAGCCCTGCCGCGGCGACCAGCTGCTGGAACATGCGGCGATCGGTGGGCAGCACGGTGTGCCAGGTGTGCAGATCGTCAGCAGAGCCCCAAGCCAGCCACACTGTCCCGACGGGCTTATCATCAGTGCCGCCCCCGGGCCCTGCAATGCCCGAGACTGCAATCCCAATATCGGCGTGACTGCGTTGCAGCGCGCCCCTGAGCATTTGCACCACCACCGCCTCACTCACGGCGCCGTCGGTTTCTAGCGTGCCTTCACCGACGCCCAGAACGGACTGTTTAATGTCGTTAGCGTAGGTGACAAAGCCCGCTTCAAACACCGATGAGGCGCCTGCTTCAGCCGTCATCATTGAGGCGATTAACCCCCCCGTGCAGGACTCTGCAGTCACCAGTTTTTTATCTTGATTGCGCAATACTGTTTGCACTGCTCCGGCGAGGGTCGTGTCGTCCTCCCCCAGAATATGGTCTCCAAAAAGCCGCTCTAAGGTTTGCCGGCAACGTTGCACATCAGGGGTATCTGCCGAGGCAGTGAGTTTGATTTCAAGTTGCGGCATGCCCGCTCGAAAACCCAGCACCACATCGTCTGGCCAGGGCGTCGTATCGTCATCAATCAGTGCTTGTGCCGTCGATTCACCTATTCCAAACGTTTGCAGCCTAAGACGATACAGTTCGCCACCACCGACTTTATGGGTCACTCTGGCGCAAACTGCTGGCAACATCGCTCGCAGCTCACTTGGAACGCCTGGCGTCGTGAGAACCAATGTGCCGGCAATGTCTAGGGCGAATCCGACGGCACTGCCGACTGGATTGTCGATGAGCTCCGCCCCCTCGGGGAGCCATGCCTGTTTGAGGTTTGCGTCATTGGGCTCAATGCTGCGTTCTCCACACCAGCGCCGCACATGCTGCTCGGCATCGGGGTGCAGCACCAGCGGAACCCCCGCAGCGGCAGCGACTAACTCGGCGGTTAAGTCGTCTCGGGTGGGACCAAGACCGCCATTCATGATCAGTACGCTAGCGCGTTGAGTTGATTCGCTGACGGCCGCCATCAATCGTTCACGCTCGTCACCTAGGGTGACTTTTTGGGCAATCTTCTGGCCGCTCAGCATCAGTGCCTGCGCAATCATGGCAGAGTTGCTGTCGACCGTATCGCCGCTCATGAGCTCGTCACCCGTGAGCAGTAGATCAATGTCCGAATCGGGCATCATGGATTCCTTTTAAAAATCGTTTCTCATCAAGTGATGAGCGAGTTCTCAGGTTTGGGCTGTGTAACGCGTACCGGTCAGCCTGCCCTACGATAGCAAGGCCCGCTGGCACGAGACTAGCTGATTCACTGTCTGTTGACACTACAGCGGACATTACAGCGCATCGCGGGATGTGTATTGAGTGCTTGTTGTTAGGCGGAAGAAGAGGCCCCGCTGGCCACTCTGATGAGATCATCGGGCCTAATTAAAGCAGCCTAGTTAAGCGCGCTGTTTTAGGGACTGGCGGTGTTGAGTGTCTCAGCTGACGGGCCAGAGTCTGCGGCGGTCTCTGTGGCTGTCTTAGCGGTGAGGTCTGAGCCCGGTTCTGAATCAGAGTCATCGGTGGTGTCGGTATCCGCCTTTGGCTCTTTTGGTGGCTTCACGCCGCATCCGTCTACCAACGCAAAGCGCGAGAGGAAATCGCCTTCGACAGGGGCATCAACGAACCTCACGTCGACCGCTTGGGCCAACTGAAAGCGACGAGTGGTACTGGTAAGACTCATTGTCCACTTATCGAAACTGAACTTTTCTGCCTCGGGTCGCAAATCGATCAGCCCCTCTAATCCCGAGTCATCCAGCTTAACAGTGAAGCCCGAACTGGTGATATGGCTCACGGTACCTTTGAATCGGTCGTGGCCGGCGGCCTTGAGCTTTTGTAAGTAATTGGCCGCTAATCGCCGATCGGCAGCATTAATGGCGGCTCGTGATCGACCCAATGATCCTGTGATCTCCGCTAGTTGGGCGACCGGATAGTGTGCACTGGGGTCCCCAGCCAAACATGCGCTAATTTGCAGGTGAACATAAAAGTCCAATGCCTTGCGAAGAGGTGATGTGAAGTTGGTATAGACCTCGGTAGCCAATCCCATATGAGGGCCAGCGGTTTTCGACAGGTGTGCTCGCGACAACAGTCGGTTGACCATATCGCGAAGGGGCAGCGCGTGGTCATGCTGTCCCAAGCCTGCCAGCACAGTGCGATAGCCCGTGATGGTATCTATCGCGACGTCTGAGAGGTCTTCGCGGTGCTTCTGCAGAAAGGTTTTCGCCTCTCCAAGTCGGTCTGTGCGGAAACCTTGGTGATTGACGAAAGGCCCAGGTGCCCCCGCGTCGCTGAGAAATTTCCCGGCGCATTTATTGGCCGCAATCATGCACTCTTCTATTAAGTACTGTGATGCCATTTTTTCGAAGCGTTCGATGCTATCGATCTGTTTGTTGTCGTCGAGAATCCAGCGGTATTCCTTTCGAGTTTCCATGACGAGTTCATGTGCTTCACGATGCTCTCGGAGTTTGCGGTAAACCTGTACGAGTGCTTCTAGCGGGTTGGTATGTGCAATTAACTCATCACTGCCACCGACGATGTAGCGCTCGACGGTCGAATAGGTGAGTTTGGCATGGGAGCGAACGATGGCCTTATGGAAGGTATACGATTCGATTTCACCAGTCTCTGCGATCTGCATCTGACAAACCAACGCAGGTCGTGCCACATCCTCTGCTAGTGCGCACAATGCTTGTCCGATCGCTTCCGGCAGCATGGGTATTACGTCGCCGTGAAAGTAGACGGAGGCCCCTCTCTCTGCGAGCCATAGCGGAAGTTCGGTCATTTCGCCGAGGTAGGCGGTTGGGTCAGCAACCGCCACCGATAATTGCCAGCCTTGCTGAGTCACCTCGGCATGCACTGCGTCGTCAATATCGACCGTGCGAGCCCCGTCTATCGAGACAAAAGGCACGTCGGTGAGATCAAGACGCGACGTGTCTTGCAACGGGGTTTGCTGGGCGGCTGCCTGCACTAACGGCTGCGCTGACTTGTCGCTCCACTCGGCTGGCAGCGCTGCTCGCGCTGCGCAGTATTGATTTTCTATGCCAGGCGTCTCTGCAGTACCAAGTTGCTTCAACACTTTTGCAGAGGGCTTGCCGTCCTTAAAAGGGTGACGGAGGAGAGCACAGGCGACGAGGTCGCCGGCGGTGATGCCGTTGCGAGCGTGGGGTGGAATAAACAACCAGCGTGATAAGTTGGGTAAGTCGGGCACGACGAAAGTGGCTTTACCCTTCTGAACAACACGACCCACAAACTCATCCAAGCCTGATTCAACGAGTCGCTCAATGTCAGCAACAGTTCTCCCCGCTTTGCCCTGTTTCCCCTCGGTTTTTTTTGCGGGCCGAATACAAATAGCGATCTTGTCACCAGGCAGGACTTTGAGCATTTCATCCGGGGGAATAAAAATTTCTCGACCGTCAGCCGTCACCGCAAACCCATAGCGGTGCTGTGTTCCCTTCACCGTGGCATCGGTGCGCTCATTTTGGGCCTCGAGTTCATCTCGAAGGCCCTTGAGTTGTGCCATCGCATTGCGGTTGAACATAGCCGTTATCGGCTCCTACAGCGTTATTCTTGCCGCGGCTCAGGGTCCATAGCGATTCCCCGTGCCATGACGTGTCAGTCAGGACGTGATGCTATCGAACTTCTGGCCTCCTGTCAGGGAAGAGTCTGCTGGATTTTAGTGTAGGGGCGTTGACAGTGACTCAGGACATCGGTTTACTGGAATGGCCCGAAATTTGGAGAGTAGGACACCGTCTGTGTCGATTCAGGCTGGCCGACTCCGGCCGCTTAAGCAGACCCAATTGAGTACGCATGGCGTGCTGCAGATTTATCGCCTTTTCACTTCTCTTATAGTGCGAGCCTGGTTGTGGTTCGTGGCGCTCGTTGCGTGCTCAATTCCCCTTTTAATAAGGACACAATATGGCTTTAAACACTGCTGAAAACCGTGGAATCACGACATTAGAACCGGCGCACCATAAGATTTATGTGCTCGACACTAACGTGTTGCTCCATGATCCGACTGCAGTGACTGCGTTTGCTGAACACCACGTGGTGATCCCGATGACCGTGCTCGAAGAACTCGATCGCATTAAGGATCGACGTGATAAAACCGTGAGCCGGGAGGCGCGCATTGCCATACAGCTGATCGATAAGGTGGTGGGGAATTCAGCCGCCAACGACATTCAGAGCGGCGTACCGATTCCGGGATCAAATTTTGATGAGCGTCGGCTAGGAACGCTGGCAATTTTCCCCGATCAATTAATCACTGAAGACGCCACGGTCCCTTTTCTCAACACCAATGAAGACCAGGCTAACGATAACAGGATCATTAACGTTGCACTGAGGCTGAACGCTGATCACCCCAACGCGTTTGTTTGTTTGGTGACCAAAGACATCAATATGCGTATCAAGGCAAAAGGATCTGGGCTCGAACATGTCGAGGACTACCGTCATGATCGGGTGCTCGATGACATTGATTTATTATCAACAGGCTATGAACGATTTCCGGGGAACTTTTGGTCTGCTATCGAGCAGGTAGACACCGTGCGGGAGGATAGCTTGACGCTGCATCGTATCCCGCGAGCAGAACTACCGGACGTTTACTCGAACCAGTTTGTTTACGATGATGAGGCCTTTATCGCATACGTTGATCATCTTGATGATGCTCATGCTTACTTGGCAGTGGACAGCCATGATCACTTGATGAAGCAACGGTTTTGGGGGTTGGCGCCGCGCAACCTTGAGCAAGCGATGGCGATGCGGCTGCTGGACAATGACGATGTCGATATGACGGTGCTCACCGGGCCAGCGGGGTCGGGCAAGACACTCCTAGCCCTAGCCTACGGGCTCCATGCGATTCTTGAGCAACGCAAATACAGCAAGCTCATCGTCGCGCGCTCCACGCCTCCTATGGCGGAGGAGATTGGATTTTTGCCGGGAACCGAGGAAGAGAAGATGGCGCCCTGGTTGGCGGCCTTTGACGATAATTTGGAAATCTTACACGGCGCAGATGAGTCCTCGAATGGCAGTATTGAATACGTGAAAGAGCGCGCCAATATTCAATTTAAGTCACTGAACTTTATGCGGGGGCGCTCTTTCAATCGGGCCTATATTGTTATTGATGAGGCGCAAGGTTTAACCCAGTTTCAGCTGAAGTCGATCATCAGTCGCGTCGGCGCTGACTCCAAGCTGGTGGTATTGGGAAATCTGGCGCAAATCGATAACAAGTACATTTCCCCCCTGACATCGGGGCTCACTTACTTAGTGGAGAAGCTCAAGTATTACCCTCACGCAGGCGTCATGCACGTTAACGGAATCGTGAGATCGCGTTTGGCTGCGTTTGCAGAAGAAAATTTGTAACGTGCCTCGATCGGTTGATCGGCTTTAGCGCATTTGCTTGTCGATGGTTTCTGCCGGATTGTCAAACAGCAGAAATTCCAATCGCAGCTCGACTCGCCATGCGCCGTCGCGATCAAAGTAGGGTTCATCGACGCGCCAGTTGTAGCTGGGCTCAATCTCCCAAAAAAGAAAATCCCTGACGGCTTGGCGGCGAAATCGTGCACCCACCTTATAGTTTTTGACAAAATCGTAAGGCTCGGTTTGTCCATCGGCTCCAACATAAAGCCAGGTTGCACCGACCCTGCCGCTATCGCCCTGCCAGCCGCGCGCATAAGACAGGCTGGTGGACCACTCGGTGCCGTCGGTCTTCTCCCCGTAGAGAAGCCGGGTATAGGCGCGCAGTAGCTCTCGCTCGCGGAGCGCTTTGTCGACCACGAAGCGCGATGAGCCATAGCCCCCGTCGCCCAGATCGTAGGTAAATCGTTGCGTGAACCGGAAGTTGACATCCCGCGCCCAGTTGTCCTGGTAGCGGTATTTAACCCCTGGCTTAGGGCCCGATCCGCCAAAGCCTACCGTGAGATCAAATCGATGTTTGCGGATTTCATCACTCGGTCCCACTAGGAACTGCAAGCCGATGCGGTCTTCAGAAGGATCTTCGACGCCATCATCACTGAAGTCGTCCATGTCCTCTCCGCGAAAGACCAAATCGAGCCGCTTTGAGATTTGCGGCAGGCTGACTTTGCCCCCAAGACGGAACTTAACCTCGTTCTCTAGGCGCTCATCCCAGTTGTAAATGGTGCGTAGGCGTAATCGCGAATCAGCTTGTTCTAAGTCGCGCTCGTCGTTGCCAAAGAAGTTATCGACCCACTGGGTCATTTCGTTCGCTTTACGAGACGCGTAATCATGCCCCCCATCAATCCAGCCCTCGTCACCGGGCCCGATCTCTGTGTCGGCAGCATTGTCCGAATCGGTTGCGTCACTCCCTGGCGCTGACGTGATATCAACGGAGCTGATGTCGTCGTCTAGCGCGCTATCTTGCGCGCTGGCAAAACCAGTGCAGAGCGCACAGACAATGAGCAGCGCCATGAGGGGTGAGGCTCTATTGCAGTAGCGTTGGAGGGCTGGTTGCATGGCTAACAATGACTAGTAACGACAGGGCTAGGGTACACTACCCTAATGACTTCTGTAATGATCGTACTGCAAGCAATTGTGCCACAGCATTGGCTCTCTCGCGCCGTTGGCAAGCTGGCGGGCCTGTCGAAACCCGTCTGGCTCAAAAATGCGCTGGTAGGTGCCTTCATGCACCGTTACGACATTGATTTATCGGTGGCCGAGTGTGATGACGCGACCGCATTTCCGGATTTTAATGCGTTCTTTACGCGCGCCCTGCGCGAGGATGCCCGGCCGCTGGCTGCCTCAGATTGGTGTCAGCCAGCGGATGGCGTACTGAGCCAGCGGGGTGATATTGAGGCGGCTAGCCTGATTCAGGCCAAAGGGCGTCGTTACCGTGTGGATGAATTACTGGCGGGGTCAGCGGACGAAGCACATCGTTACCGTAATGGCTGTTTTGCGACGACTTATTTATCACCCAGAGATTATCATCGTGTGCATATGCCGATCAGTGGCCGCTTGGTCAAAACGCGCTACGTTTCTGGTGATTTGTTCTCTGTTAATGCGGCAACCGTGCAGCGCGTGGAGGGCTTGTTAGCGCGTAATGAGCGTTTGGTCTGTTTTTTTGAGACCGACCACGGAGGTGTTGTTGTAGTGTTGGTGGGCGCCATGATCGTTGCCGGTATTGCCACCGTCTGGGGGGGCAGAGAGCTACCGGGGGCCGGCGCTATCCGGGAATCCGTTTGGTCAGCCGAAGAAGCCCCTTCATTTGAAAAGGGAGAGGAGATGGGCCGCTTTTTTCTCGGTTCCACAGTAGTGTTGGTAACTGAGGCAGCCGATCTCAACTGGTGTGATGCCCCGGGTGATGCTGTCGAGGTGCGTGCAGCGCTCTCAGAATAATGGCGCGCGGCGTTTGAATAGGGTGATATCGTCGTTCGGTTGCGTTAATTGCAGGATTGCAGATCGTCTCTAATGCGCAGGTAGCTGTCGAAGCGCTGCAGGCTAATGACACCCTCAGAGACGGCGTTAAGCAATGCGCAGCCCGGTTCACTCTGATGTCGGCAGTCGCGGAAGCGGCAGTGGCCTAAAAGGGGCTGGAATTCTCGGAAGCCTCGCTCAACTTCTTCGATCGGTAAATGGCTCAAACCAAAGTCACGGACACCCGGCGAGTCAATAAGTCGTCCGCCTTGGGGGAGCGGGAACAATTCCGTGGTGGTGGTGGTGTGCCGGCCCTTATCAGCAACAACAGACAAGGCGCCTACGCGAATGGCCACGTCGGGCAGGAGACGCTGTATTAAAGATGACTTGCCGACACCAGACTGGCCGACCAGTATCAGCGTGTCGTCGCCGATTACCTCCATCAGATCCTCTGCATGCGCCATGCTGTGATCCGTTATGAGCGTTCGGTAACCCAGCGCTGCATACACTGCCAGCTGGTCTGTCAGGGCGGTGCCTGTGATCAGATCTGCTTTGTTCAGCACCAGCACAGGCTCTACGTCGATATACGCAGCAGCGACAAGGTAGCGGTCTAGTAGGTGCGGTTGTGGCGCGGGTTCCGGTGCAAACACCACCAGCATCAAATCAATGTTGGCGGCAATCGGCCTGAGTCGACCGCGAATATCGGGTCTCTCGAGCACATTGCGGCGCTCTATCAGGGCGCTGATGACACCTGTCTCTTCAGAGGGTGCCCAGATCACCTGGTCACCGGCGACGGGGGGAGTCAGATGGGCACGTAAGTGGCAGAGCGTGCGTTGCTGGTCGTCGTGTTCCACCAGCACTTGTTTTCCGTAACTCGCGATAACCACCCCCGCCTCACCCGCATCCTTAGGATCGATACCAGAATGGGTCCGTTGCGCTGCTACCCGGCGCGCTTGTTGATCGGTGAGGCGATGCTTTGTCATCGTGGTAGTGTATGCCACCTGATGTCGAATGGCTTGGTGATCTGGTCAGCAATTCGGTCGCCAGCAGTGAGAGGAGCACGTACGTGGCAGTAGATGATCACAACTTAATTTGGGTCGACTTGGAGATGACGGGTCTTATTCCCGAGCAAGATCGAGTGATCGAAATTGCGACGATTGTCACGGATACGAATCTAACGGTACTGGCAGAGGGGCCCGTTATTGCCATTCGTCAAACTCCCGCTGTTTTGGCAGCCATGGATGAGTGGAATACACGCACGCATACGCGCTCGGGATTAGTCGACCGTGTATTGGCCAGCACGGTTTCAGAGGACGAGGCGGCAGCGAAGACAGTGGCGTTTTTGAGTGAGTGGGTAGGGCCCGGACAGTCGCCCATGTGCGGCAATTCGATCTGCCAAGATCGTCGTTTTATGGCGCGTTACCTGCCCAATTTGAACGCTTTTTTCCACTACCGCCATCTTGATGTGAGCACGCTGAAGATACTCGCGCAACGTTGGAGGCCTGACTTACCCGAGGCGCCCAAAGCTGGCGCGCATCAGGCGTTGGCGGACATTCGTGAGTCGATCGAGGAACTGCGTCACTACCGCGAGCACTTTTTGCGCGTCTAGCGACGCTGCTCGCTCTGGCGTCATTACGATAGTTGGTCAATGATTACTCATGCTGTGCCAGTGCCCATTGAATATGTTCTCGCACTAAAGCGGAAGCATCAGGTAATGCTGACTGCAGGCCTTGTTTAATGGCGTCCGTCGTTTTGGCATTACCCAATGCAATGGCAACGTTGCGGCGCCACCGCTCAAACCCAATGCGCCGGATGGCGGAGCCTTCTGTTCGCGCTAAAAAGGTGGCCTCGTCCCAAGCAAAACACTCGAGCAGATCAACGGCGTCGAGTTGATGGCGAGGGCTGAAGTCGGGCTCGCTGGTTGCTTGGGCAAATTTATTCCAAGGACAGACCAATTGGCAGTCGTCGCAGCCGTAGATGCGGTTACCCATCGCGGGGCGCAAATCCTCGGGAATCACACCGTCATATTCGATGGTGAGATAAGAGATACATTTGCGCGCGTCGAGCACCCAAGGTTCGACGAACGCGCCGGTAGGACAGGCATCCAAGCAGGCGCGGCAGCTACCGCAGTGATCAACGGTTTTAGGGGGGTCTTTGGGCAATGGAATATCGGTATAGATCTCGCCTAAGAAAAACCACGACCCGGCTTTGTCGTTTAATAGCATCGTGTTTTTACCGATCCAGCCTAATCCCGCATTCTCCGCGAGCGCGCGCTCTAGTACGGGGGCGCTGTCGACAAACGCGCGATAGCGACCACCGCCCAAATGGGTCTCAATTTTCTTTGCTAGTTTTGCCAACCGTGAGCGGATCAATTTGTGATAATCACGCCCTAGGGCGTATCGCGAGATGTAGGCTTTGTCCGACTGCGCCAGAATGGCGGTGGGATCTGCTCCCTCGGGCAAGTAGTCCATCCGTGCGGTAATAACGGTGCAAGTGCCCGGCATGAGCACTTCGGGCCGACTGCGCTTGTCGCCGTGGCGAGCCATCCATGCCATCTCGCCGTGGTAGCCCGCTTGTAGCCATTTGTCTAAGTAGTCACTGTGCTGGTTGAGGTCGATCCCGGTAAAACCCAGCGCTTGAAACCCTAAGTCGTCACCCCATCTACGAATGGTGTCGAGCAAGTGATCTGTCTCGATTGGCGAGTCAGTGGCAATGTTTACAACGTCTTCCATAGTGAGATTGTGACAGATGACTCGCTTGGCGCGGTACACTTGTTCTATGACACCCTCTTTCCCTCACATAGGCAGTTGTTTTCTCGCCGACGAAGCTGCCACGTTGGCTTTTGGTGAGTGCCTTGCTCGGCAGATTTCATCGCCAGCCATCATCTACCTTCGTGGTCAATTGGGTGCGGGAAAAACCACTTTTAGCCGCGGCTTCCTGCGTGGAAGAGGGCACTTGGGTTCAGTGAAGAGTCCTACTTATACGCTGGTGGAGCCTTATGAGGAGGTATCGGGCGGGCCGGTTTTTCACCTCGACTTATATCGCCTCGGTGGGGGACAGGACCTGGCTTATCTGGGATTAGACGATTATCTCGCAGCTCGCGGCGTGCTGCTCATCGAATGGCCTGAGCGTGCCGAGGGCGAGTTGCCGGCGCCCACTATCGATCTGACGTTGTTGCCGCACTCGGCGGGCAGAACACTGCAATTGATGAGTGTTGAGGCGGCGGCTTTGTCCGCTTTGCCCCATGATCCGGCGTAGAAGATGGCGTGCGTAAAACGGGTAAATGTCATGTGGCCGGCTTCGATCTGCCATCACGCGTGTCTGTGCCGGTGTGATCTGTTTGAGTGCTCCTGCAGGCAGTTAGGACCATGACGTGCCGCTTGACTCAAGTGGTCTTGTCACGCAAGTGGGGTGCTCCCGCGTGGTTTAACAGCGGTCGTTCTCGGGCTCGCCTTCTGCTGAGCGTTGCGCTGGTCGTCTCCGCGATCAGTGCAACTCCTATGGTCTGGTCTGCGGAGGTGGAGGCAGTGCGCTTATGGCGTGCGCCGGATCACACCCGGATCGTATTGGATCTCTCCGACGCGGCGGATTTTAAGACGCTGACGTTAGCGAATCCGGATCGTCTGGTGCTCGACCTGCTCGATACGCGGCTCAATACGGCATTGTCTGCGCTACCTTTGGCAGAAACTCCCATCGCGCGCGTTCGCGCAGGTATTCGTCAGGGCAGCAATCTTAGGTTGGTTTTTGATCTGTCTGCGCAGGTCACCGTGTCAGTATTTTTATTGCCGCCAAATGAGTCAACGGGCCATCGGGTAGTGGTGGATTTATTTGACGAGGCAAATGCTGTGGCGGAGATAGCCCCAGTGCCGGTGCTGTCGGTCGAGTCGCTCGATGCGCGCCGGGATATTGTGATCGCGATTGATCCGGGTCACGGCGGAGAAGATCCGGGGGCGTCCGGGCCAGGGGGGTTGCGGGAAAAAGTGGTTGTCTTGCAGATTGCCCGCCGGCTTGAGGCGCAATTAGCGAAAATTCCCGGATTCAAGCCGGTACTGATTCGCACTGGAGACTATTACGTCAGTCTCAAAAATCGTCGAGATCAGGCACGATCCCTTCAGGCCGATCTTTTCATTTCTATTCATGCAGACGCGTTCCGAGAGCCTTCCGCGCGAGGGGCCTCAATTTACACATTATCAACCCGCGGAGCCACCTCGACCACGGCACAATATCTTGCCGATACTGAAAATGAGGCAGATCGGGTCGGCGGTGTTCAATTGGCAGAGATGGATCCTATGCTCGCAGGGGTATTGGCGGATCTCTCGATGACGGGCACGCTGGATACCAGTTTGAACGTGGGCCGGTTGATTTTGCAGCAGATAGAGGGCGTCGCCCGGCTGCATAAAAAACAGGTAGAGCAAGCGGGCTTTGTGGTGCTGAAGTCGCCCGATGTCCCCTCGTTATTAGTCGAAACCGGTTTTATCTCTAATCCGCAAGAGGCTGACCGGCTGGCCACTCCGGCGTATCAGGATAAAATGGCGCGGGCGATCCGCCGTGGCATACAGACCTGGTTTGCGCGTCAGCCGCCACCGGGTACGCTGTTGGCGTGGCAGCGAGAGCAAGGAGGGCGCGAGGTCACGATTGCAGCTGGCGATACGCTCTCGCAGATCGCCGAACAATTTGGGGTACCTGTTGCTGACATTAAATCGACCAACGGGTTAAGTCGTGATGTGATCTACGTTGGGCAAACCTTAGTGATACCGGAGGCACCGTAGTGGTTTCGATCCGTATTCTTGAACCGCGACTCGCGAACCAAATTGCCGCAGGCGAGGTGGTGGAAAGGCCGGCATCGGTGGTCAAAGAGGCGGTAGAGAATAGCCTCGACGCAGGTGCTAAGCGTGTTGAGGTTGACGTGGAGGCGGGTGGTGTCCGCTTATTGCGGGTGCGCGATGATGGACTGGGCATTGCCGAGTCTGATCTGGCTTTGTCGCTGGCGCGACACGCCACCAGTAAAATTAATTCTATTGAAGATCTAGAAGCCGTCGCCTCGCTGGGATTTCGGGGTGAGGCTTTGGCCTCGATAGCATCGGTTTCTCGGTTGCTCCTGACTGCAAATCAAGATGAGGATTCCTCATTCGGCCACCAGGCGCTCTGCGAAGGTCGGGAGATGGCGGTGACGGTGCGTCCAGCGCCGCATCCCAGAGGCACGACGCTCGAAGTGAGAGATTTGTTTTACAACACGCCAGCGCGGCGCAAGTTCTTGCGGACGGACAAAACGGAGTACGGCCATGTCTATGAGGTGATCAAGCGTCAGGCGTTATCGCGACCCGATGTCTCGTTCACGCTTCGCCACAATGGCAAGCAGACATTGCAGCTCGCAGCCGCTGAGGATGAGGCGCAGCGTGCGCGCCGTGTCGCGCAGATTTGTGGGGCTGAATTTGCCGAACACACGATCCCTATTCAGCGCGAGGCGGGTGACTTACGGCTGTGGGGTTGGGTTGCTGAGCCGACGTTCTCAAGAAGTCAGGCCGATTTGCAGTACTTTTTTGTCAACGGCCGCGTGATTCGCGACAAGCTGGTGTCGCATGCGATTCGGCAGGCTTACCGAGACGTCTTGTTTCACGGCCGCCATCCCGCCTTTGTTTTGTTTTTAGAGGTGGATCCTGCAGGCGTTGATGTGAACGTGCACCCGACCAAACATGAGGTGCGGTTTCGCAATAGCCGCGCCGTTCACGATTTTCTTTTTGGCACCTTATCGCGCGCGCTCGCGGATGTGCGACCCGGTCAATCGGTGGCCACCAGCGAAATCCTCGACGGTGGACAATCACCGCATCAGTCGAGTATTGGATTGCCTATTGGGGGTCTGTCGTCGACCCGGGGTTTTTCCGAGTTCAACCAAAATCCGTTTGAGGCCGCTGCGGCGGGGGGTATTGGCTCGCAAAGCCCTGCATTTTCGCCACAAGGTTGGCGAGGCAATGTGGCGCAAACCTCATCGAGTCCGCAGCCGGAGTTTTCCGGCGAACCGGCAGACATCCCACCGCTGGGTTTCGCGATAGCTCAGTTACACGGTGTGTATATCTTGGCGGAGAATCAGCATGGCTTGGTAGTGGTCGACATGCATGCTGCGCATGAGCGGATTACCTACGAGCGGCTTAAAAAGGCGCGCGACAGCAACGGCATTACCCGACAGCCCTTACTTGTCCCACAAACCCTTGCCGTATCCAATCGAGAGGCGGCTATTGCGATGGAGCAGAGTGACGAGCTGGCCGCATTGGGGTTATTGCTCGATGCATCTGGCGAGGAGTCGGTAATTATTCGTGAGGTCCCCGCCGCATTGATTAATGGTGACGCAGAGGCCTTGGTCCGAGACGTCCTGTCCGACCTACTGATGTTTGGCACCAGCGATCGTATCAGCAGCTCTTTAGATGCCTTGTTGTCGACTATGGCTTGCCATGGTTCGGTGCGCGCTAATCGCCGATTATCGTTACCTGAAATGAATGCCTTGCTGCGAGATATGGAAGAGACTGAACGCTCGGGGCAGTGTAATCATGGCCGACCGACTTGGGTGCAACAGGGTATGGTTGACCTCGATAGGTTGTTTCTGCGCGGCCGCTGATCATGACGGAAAAAGTATTGGCCTTGATGGGACCCACCGCCGCGGGGAAATCCTCACTCGCCGAGGCGCTGGCCGAATACGTGGGTGGAGAGCTGATCAGCGTTGATTCGGCGTTGGTGTATCGCGGATTGTCCATAGGCGCTGCCAAACCAGACTATCCGCACCATCTGGTTCATATTCGTGACCCTGCCGATGTCTACACTGCCGCTGATTTTGCCCGCGACGCCAAAGCGAGTATTGCTGACATAAGGGCGCGCGGGCGCAAACCCATTTTAGTGGGCGGGAGCATGTTGTATTTCCGTGCTTTGGTGCGGGGGTTCGACCCAATTCCGGCAATCGATTCTGACATCCGGGGGACCATAGAGGCTGAGGCAAAAACGAGCGGATGGCCGGCATTGCATGAGCAACTGACTGACGTGGACCCCACAATAGCAGCGCAGATTCACCCCAATCACAGCCAACGTATTGGCAGAGCGCTAGAGGTCTTCCGCGGCACGGGGGTGGCACTGAGTGAATGGCAGCGTGGTGAAACGACGACCAATGCGGCTGACTATGAATGTATCGCTTTGTGCCCCGAGGATCGCAGTACGCTGCATGCTCGTATGGCGGCGCGGCTTGATGCGATGTTTGCGGCGGGGCTGGTGGCAGAGGTGCAAGCGTTGTATCAGCGTGGTGACCTGCACACGGACTTGCCCTCGATGCGGGCCGTGGGGTACCGGCAGGTTTGGGCTCACTTAAATCATGAGATCACCCTTGACGAGTGTCGCGAAAAAATCTTGGCGGCGACGCGCCAACTCGCTAAACGGCAGCTGACTTGGCTACGGAGTTGGCCAGACCTGTCTTGGCTACTGACCGACGCGTCAGGCCAAGTTGTGAAAACCGGGGCTACAGACTCGCCTTTGTCAGCGCCTGACGAGGTCGATACGGCTGATGGAGGCGGAAAAAACTGGCTAGCGAGTATTAATAGGGTGGCGCGGAACTTTTAGATGACAGTGAGATCGTAGTAGAATACGCCCGCTCCATTACGGTGGAGTTTTTCGTCGCCACATTATTGGCGGCCGTAACGCGCTTTTCGTGAAGAGCGCACCGCTTTGGTTGGTATAACAAGGAGTTCCCATGTCAAAAGGGCATACCCTACAAGACCCTTATCTGAATGCATTGCGCAAGGAAAGAGTCCCCGTATCGATTTACTTGGTCAACGGCATCAAGCTACAAGGCCAGATTGAGTCTTTTGATCAGTTTGTCGTGTTGTTAAAAAACACGGTGTCACAAATGGTCTATAAGCACGCGATCTCCACGGTGGTGCCAGCGCGAAATATCCGCTTGCCGGCTGCGGATGAAGACCCCTCTGCTGAGGAGTGATTGCGCGGCGTTCCGTTCGGGACGTCCCCACTAACCATGTTTTTTGAGCGTCACCGAGGTGGTGAGCGTGCGGTATTGGTTCAGCTCCAGTTAGAGGGGGCTGAGCGGGCCTTAAGCCTCACCGAATTCGAAGAACTGGTGGTGTCTGCTGGTGGAAATCCAGTGGCCGCTCTGTCCGGTTCGCGTCGTGTGCCGCACGCGAGAACCTTCGTGGGCGAGGGTAAACTAGAAGAAATTGCGGCCAAGTGTCGTGAGCATGAGGCCGAGTTGGTGATTTTCAATCACGCATTGAGCCCCAGTCAGGAGCGCAATCTTGAACAAGTCCTCTCGTGCAGAGTGTTGGCCCGCACAGGACTGATTCTCGATATCTTCGCTCAACGCGCGCGCACCCACGAAGGCAAGTTGCAGGTTGAGCTGGCACAGCTGACGCATATGAGCACCCGCTTAGTGCGAGGTTGGACCCACCTTGAGCGGCAAAAGGGGGGTATCGGACTGCGTGGCCCGGGTGAAACCCAGCTGGAAACAGATCGACGTCTCCTACGGGCACGGATTAAGTCTATTCAGGCACGTTTGCAGCGGGTGCGTAACCAGCGTGAGCAGAGCCGCCGTGCGCGGCGACGCGCAGAGTTGCCTATTCTGTCCTTGGTGGGATACACCAATGCGGGCAAATCAACCTTGTTTAATCGCGTGACCGCCTCACAGGTTTATGCTGCAGATAAGTTATTTGCCACCCTCGACCCCACGCTGGCGCGAGTGGATATCGAGCAGTTTGGACCGGTGCTGTTTGCCGATACGGTGGGCTTTATTTCTGATCTGCCGACGACGCTCGTGGAGGCCTTTAAAGCGACCCTCGAGGAGACGGCTAACGCCGATTTGTTGCTCCATGTGGTCGACGTCGCAGCCCCTGATCGAGCCGTCTTGATGGAGGATGTTGAGACGGTGTTGGGTGATATTAAGGCCGATGGCCTGCCTCAGTTGGTGGTATTCAATAAGCTGGATTTGGTGGAACAGCTTCCGCGCATCGAGCGGAATGAGGCGGGTACGCCCACCGCGGTGTATTGTTCGGCGGCGACTGGCGAGGGGACGGCGCTGTTACTGGAGGCAATTCGCGAACGATTATCGGTGGCGATGTTTGATCAGGAAATTGCGCTAGACCCCAGTCGGGCACGCCTGAGATCGGCGTTGTATGAACTCGGTGCGGTTTCAAAAGAAGAATGGCAAGCAGACGGCAGCAGTACAATGCACGTCCGGCTGCCACTTGCAGATTGGCACCGACTCAACGTTTAAGTGGCGCCCTAACGAGGTAAAAGCGGTATTGTGCTTTGTTGGTCATCTAAAGCTCCGATCCACTGCTGGGGTTTGTTAGACTGTGGACTCTTTGAAGAGGAATCGACTTATGTCATGGAACGAACCCGGCGGCGGTAACAAAGGCTCTCGCGACCCTTGGGGCGGCGGCAATCAAGGGCCACCCGATCTGGATGAGGCCTTTAAAAAGTTGCAGCAGCAGTTTGCCAGTCTGTTTGGCGGCGGTCGTGGCGGCAGTAATGGAAAGGGACCCGCCAAACGGGGGATATCCGGTGGATTGCTGAGCACGGTTTTTGGCGGTGCATTAATAATATGGGCCCTGATGGGCGTTTATCAGCTCGATGAGCAAGAACGCGCTGTCGTGCTCCGTTTTGGTGAGTACCATGCCACCTTGACGCCGGGCCTGCAGTGGAACCCGCCATTAATCGACGAAGTTATCACGGTCAACACGACTAAAGTGCGTGCGTCAGGCCTGAGAGAAGTAATGCTCACGCAGGACGAAAATATCGTCGAAATCAGCATGTCGGTGCAATATGTAATAGCAAACCCAAAGGATTTTGTTTTGGAGGTGCGCGATCCAGAAGTCTCATTGCAGCACGCCGCACAAAGTGCTCTGCGCCATGTGGTGGGGGGGACGACGATGGATTTGGCCCTCACCGAAGGCCGTGCTGCGATAGGATTAGATGTGCGCGACCGACTGCAACAGTACCTCAATGATTATGCGACCGGCATTCAAGTGTCGAAGATCAACATTGATGAATCGAAGCCGCCCGCTCAGGTACAAGGGGCATTCGATGACGTGATCAAGGCGCGAGAGGACGAAGAGCGCGTGAAGAATGAGGCGCAGTCCTACGCTAATGGTATTGTGCCAGAGGCGCGCGGTGGTGCTCAGCGGGTGCTCGAAGAGTCCAACGCCTACCGCGCACAAGTCATCGCGAGGGCGGATGGTGAAGCGCAACGTTTCGATCAATTACTGACGGAATACCGCAAGGCGCCAGAGGTGACGCGTGAGCGGTTGTATCTCGACACGATGCAGGAAGTGCTCGCTAACACCAACAAGGTGATGGTCGACGTCGATGGCGGTAATAACGTGTTGTACCTCCCACTCGATAAAATGGTGCCCAATGCCGGTCAATCGCGGAGTGCGGCATCACGTAATGGTGTGTCCGAGCGCGATCTGCGCGAGATTTCTGATCAGGTGACTGAGCAATTGCGTCGTGATCTCGACGCTGCCGCAACACGACGAGGAGGGCGTTAATCATGAGTAAACAAACGCTTGCAGGTATTTTGCTAGCCATTGTGCTGGTCACGCTGTCAAACAGTGTCTACGTGATTCGCGAGACAGAGCGTGGCGTATTGCTCAAGTTTGGTGAGGTCGTGGACCCCAATTTGATGCCCGGTTTGCATCTAAAGGTGCCTTTTGTGAACAGCGTGCGAAAGTTCGATGGTCGTATATTGACCGTGGACAGCAGTCCTGAGCGATTCTTCACTCAGGAGAAAAAAGCACTCATAGTCGACTCCTACGCGAAGTTTCGTGTTACGGATACCGCGAAGTATTACACCGCGACGAACGGCGAGGAAACTCGAGCGGCAGGGCTTTTGGCTCAGCGGATTAACGATGGGCTTCGTAACCAGGTGGCCGTCCGTACGGTCCAAGAGGTGGTATCGGGCCAGCGCGATGAACTGATGCTAGCGATTGCCGCGCAGCTCAATGAAGTGGCTAACGAAGAGCTGGGTGTCGAGGTGATCGACGTGCGGGTCAAGAAGATCGATTTGCCCCCCGATGTGTCAGAGTCGGTTTATCGCCGAATGAACGCAGAGCGCGAAAAGGAAGCGCGTGAGCTGAGATCCGAAGGCAAGGAGCTGGCAGAAGGGATACGTGCTGCCGCCGACCGCGAAGTTACCGTGATTGATGCCAACGCGTTTCGTGATGCGGAGATTATTCGCGGTAATGGTGACGCTGAGGCAACGCGCATTTATGCCGACGCCTTCAATCAGGATAAGGAGTTCTACTCGTTCATGCGCAGTTTGCAAGCGTACAGAGAGACCTTCGGCTCTGGCAGTGATGTTATGCTGTTACAGCCTGACAGCCAGTTTTTCCAGTACCTCCGCAATCCGCAGGCTGGCGAGTAAATAGGGTGTGAATAATGGGGGGGTGCGTCGCGCCCCCCACTCAGCCGCATTTCGCTGTGATATCCTTTTCACGAGTGATATCAACAGTAACGCCCTGACGGAATTCCACAATGAGCAACGAAAATCGCTGGCTACTGCCAGAGGGTATCGACGAGTTGTTGCCCGAACGGGCTGGTCGGTTAGAAGCCTTGCGTCGCAGGTTGCTAGATCATTGCGAGACTTGGGGATATCGGTACGTGGTCCCTCCGCTCGTCGAATTCACTGACTCGCTATTGATTGGTGTTGGTGCCGATCTGGATCTCGTCACCTGTAAATTCAGTGACCGTCTGAGCGGCCGCATGCTGGGCGTGCGCGCGGATATCACGCCACAAGTGGCGCGTATGGACGCGCACAGCTTGGGTGAGGACGGCGTGACGCGCTTGTGCTACGTCGGCTCTACCTTGCAGAGTGTGCCGCAAGCCGTCGTCGGGGGCAGGGCCCCCATTCAGTTAGGTGCGGAGCTTTTTGGCAGCGCATCGACTGATGCTGATAGTGAGATTGTCACGCTGCTGTTATCGACCCTTGAGCGGGCGCAGGTGCAGTCTCCACTGACGCTGGATATCGGTCATATCGGTATATATGACGCCTTGTTCTCCGACTTGGCGTTAGAAACAGACGTTGAGCAGCAGATATTCGACGCGCTGCAGCGAAAGTCAGCGCCCGATATCGGGCGGCTGGCAGCGCAGTTGGCACCTGAGGTTGCCACCAAACTGACGCAGCTGGCCAGTCTTCACGGTTCTGCGGAAATCATTGACACGGCTCGCTCACTGTTTTCGGACAACCCGATTGTTCTAGCGGCCCTCGATGATCTAGATGCTGTAGTGGCGCGGGTGCGGCAGGTTTGCCCCTCGGTCTCCATTTATGTGGACCTCACTGAACTGCGCGGCTTCCGCTACCACACTGGTCTGGTGTTTGCCGTATATGTAGAGGGGCGAGGATCATCGGTTGCCAAGGGTGGACGTTACGACAATATTGGTGCGGTGTTTGGGCGGGATCGGCCCGCCACCGGATTTGCAATTGATTTGAAAGCGCTGGTCGATGCGACAGCACCTCCGAGTCTTGAGAGGAGTCCCATTGTGGCGCCGCGGTCAGAAGATCCGGCACTGCTCGCGAAGATTACGGCCTTGCGGGAAGCGGGACGCATCGTCATGGTTGATTTGGAATCGAATACGCAACTGATCGGGGTAGAGTCGTTGGTAAATCAGGCAGGCGAATGGGTTGTCGTGGCAGCGATTGAGGTGTCTGAATGAGCCACAATGTGGTGATAATCGGCACTCAGTGGGGTGACGAGGGCAAGGGCAAGATAGTAGATCTGCTCACCGAGCAGGTTGATGCAGTGGTGCGTTTTCAGGGTGGTCATAATGCTGGCCATACGCTGGTGATTGACGGCGAAAAAACCGTCTTACATTTGATCCCATCGGGCGTATTACGATCGAAGGTGCAGTGTCTTATTGGCAATGGCGTGGTGCTCTCGCCTGAGGCGCTGCTGAAAGAAGTGGATGCTCTTGAGGTGAGTGGTATTCCGGTACGCGATCGGCTGAAGATTTCGGCGGCGTGTCCTTTGATCCTGCCGTATCACGTTGCCCTCGATCAAGCTCGTGAAGCGCGCCGTGGCGATCAAAAAATTGGCACGACGGGTCGTGGTATTGGCCCGTGCTACGAGGATAAGGCGGCGCGACGAGCATTACGCGTGGGAGATCTCCGCGATCCGGCTCGTTTTGCGAGTGTCTTGGAAGAAGTACTCGATTATCACAATCACGTTCTGGCGCACTATTATGGCGTCAAAACATTAGCGTTGCCCGCTGTTTTAGATGAAGCGCTGGCGCACGGAGAGCGGTTGCTGCCGATGATGGCAGACGTGACTGCACTCCTACACGAATACCGTGCAAAGGGCGCGCGCTTGCTGTTTGAGGGTGCTCAAGGCTCGTTGCTCGATATTGATCACGGTACGTATCCGTTTGTGACCAGCTCTAATACCACTGCTGGGGGTACTGCCACCGGCTCCGGTTTTGGGCCGCTTTATCTGGATTACGTACTCGGGATCACCAAAGCGTATACCACTCGTGTGGGAGCGGGGCCGTTTCCAACGGAACTGTTTGATGACACCGGCGCTCAGCTTGCAGAGCGCGGACATGAATTTGGTGCCACCACGGGTCGGGCTCGCCGATGTGGCTGGTTTGATGCGGTTGCGGTGCGCACAGCGGTGAACATCAACTCCTTATCAGGTTTGTGTTTAACGAAGCTCGATGTGCTCGACGGGCTCGATGAAATAGCGATTTGTGTTGGTTACGCCAACGAGGCAGGGGAGTCGGTTGCCAATCCGATTGATGCGATCGATTATGGTAACGTGACGCCAGTGTACGAGGTGGTACCGGGCTGGAGCGAATCCACTGTCGGTCTCAAATCACTTGATGCCCTGCCAGACGCTGCGCGGGCTTACATTGCTCGCCTTGAGGAACTGGTTGGTGCCCCCATCGATATTATTTCCACCGGGCCCGATCGTGAAGAAACCATCGTCTTGCGACACCCCTTTGGCAAGTGACCCGTGTTATTGCTGAGTAACATCGCTACTCTGCTGATTTACCCGCTTTCCCTCAGTCTACTATGTCTCGTTTTGGCCGCATTATTGCGCCGGCGGGGAGGCAATACCTCCGCCAGTTTGCTCACGCTGAGCGCGGTGCTCTGGCTTTACTTCTGCTCAACAGAGTGGGGTGCGAGCACACTGATGACGCCGCTTGAGGCGGCATATCCGGCATTTATGGACGAGGAACTGCCGCGGGCCGAAGCGATCGTTGTGCTGGGGGGGGCGATCAACGGTGAAAGCCGCTTTGGCCGGGACGGCGATTTGAATCATGCCGCAGATCGTCTCTGGCGCGCCGCCACGTTATATCTCGCTGATAAAGCGCCACTGTTGGTGCTCTCGGGCGGAACGCGGGTAGAAGGAGCGTTACCTGAATCGCATCTGATGGCTGAAAAGCTTGCCTCTATTGGACTTTCTCGTGATGCCTTGGTGCAAGAATCGGAGAGCCGAAACACGCGAGAGAACGGGCAGCAAACCTTCGCGTTATTGCATCCGCGCGATATCCAGCACATTTTGTTAGTCACCAGTGCCAGCCATATGCGTCGTGCATCGGCGGTCTTTGTGGCACAAGGTTTTGCCGTTACAGCGGTGGCAACCGACCATCAAACGCCACTGCGGGTTGGCCCTGTGCTGGGTTGGCTGCCAACAGTAGAGCGGTTAGGTCGTTCCACCCAGGCGATTCACGAGTGGGTCGGATACTGGGTTTATGACCGCTTGGGGTACTTTGCAGCGCGAACAGAAGATTGATCGGATGTGAGTTAGAGGTACAGCCGCTTTAGATCGCTGTAGTTATGCCCGGTCCAGCGCCGGAATGCGCGGTAAAAACTATTCACCTCTGCATACCCTAGCTCCCAAGCAACGCATTTACCCGGAAGCCACCTTTTTTCGAGCTGCAGCGTGCAACGATGCCGACGAATGTGATCGAGAATGCTCTGGTAGTGCGTCCCATCGGCACGCAGCCGGCGGCGCAATGTGGTGGGGCTAATATGCAAGGTATCGGCTATCTCCTCAGAGCGTAATCGCAGCAGGTCACCACTCAGCAATAGATCGATAACGGTTAGGGTGGTTCGCGATAACTCGTGAGGCGCCTTGCTGGTGATTGCGATGGATAAGGTAACGGGTACGTTTGGCCTTGGCATGCGCCGCCGTTGTTCTAGGAGCGGCAGGGGCCACTCGGTGGAGCCGCGGCTTGTGTCCGATCGTGAGTGCGTTTCTGCCTGTTGCGATGTGAGTTGCGATGTGAGTTGTGATGCCTGGGGCGCCGGTTGCGTTACGGGGTGCGGTCGTTGTTGTACATAAAGCGGCAAATCAGCCAGCGGGTGATCAGTGCCGTGAGTTTTATGTGCATTGGAATTTACAGTTGCCATATCAACATCCTTGTTCAATGAGTGATCCTCGATGGGATGAGGTCGGAGTAATCCTTTACCCCAGCTCTTGAGCATATCGAAATTTAGGCGCGTCGCCAGTTTTTCGACCGAAAGTGATTGGTTAGCGACGACGTCGTTTGTGGATGCGCACGTTAGTGCACGCGCCGTTATGAGTAATCCGTTGACACAGACTATTGGGTCGGCCAGTTAACGCCTCGCGCCGTTTGTCTCATTGGCCCTTATGACCAGTGGGGTGGTTTGCACCAGGCATGGGGTTGACTGGTTTTCGGGCAATACAGGGGGTGTTTGGGCATGCCAATGGCCGTGAGGCCCAAGCAGTGCGGGTTTTCAACCCACACTAACGCGCGGTTGGCGCGGTCGAGGAGGTGGCCCCCATTACCCCATGCGGCAATCACCAGTGTCGACTCGCGCGACGCACGGCGTAGCCACTCATTCGCGCGCGGACCCTGTGGATCGTCCGATAAGCGTAACGCGCGAGGATCTGTCGATCGCAATGCAAACAAATTGACCAGCAAGAGGGAGCCATAACCCCATTGGTCGGCAAAGTTGATACAGCGTCGCAAAGTGGGATCATTAGCGCGAGCGTCGGCGGTGGAGGGATTGAGCCCGATAAACGTGCACTGGGGTAGGTCGCTATTCCAGCAACGTCTTAGCCAATAGCGATAACGTCCGCAGCGAGAAAAGCCGGCTCGACCGCGAGCCGCTAAACCGGACACGGTCACCGTGATGGGCCCTCTGGTTCATCAGTGGTAGCGAGTAGCGTTGCCGTTGTAACGTTGCGCAGTCCCTGAGGCATATCAAGCGACCATTGCGTCCATCACTGTTGGGTTGCAGAGACGCTACCACAGTTGTGTGTGATCGAGCACGACGCTGCGCTGAGGCAGAGTCCCTACCAAATGGTGCTGGCGAGCTCATTGAAAACATCGACTACGACCGCTAATGACCCCTACTTTACTTGTATGATGGTTTCAGTGGTCGCTTACCAGCAGAGAGCTAGCGTGCAAAAGCCGACACTATATGAATGACTTAGGAGGGCGCTATGATTTTATTGACCGGGGCAACAGGTCGAGTTGGCAAAGCCGCAGCGACTGAGTTGCGGAGCAAAGGCGTGCCGTTTAGGGCCTTTGTGCGTGACGCCGACAAGTTCGAGTATGCGGGCGACGGTGTCGAGGTAGTGGTAGGCGATTTCACCGATCCGGATTCAGTGGCGCGTGCTGTGCAGGGGGTCACCCGAGCGCTAATCGTGATGGGTAATCATCCGGAGCAGGCCACGCTAGAACAACGTTTTGCCACCGTGGCTGCTGAGGCGGGTGTGGCGCACCTGGTCAAAGTCTCGTCGATGGAGGCGGCTCCTGATGCCACCGCGGCATTACCCAAAAATCATTTTGAGACTGAACAACACATTACACAGTTGAATCTGGACTGGACCTTTTTGCGTCCCAATTACTACATGCAGAATATGCTGATGTACGCCGCGTCTGTCAGTCGGGCAAGCTCCTTCGCGCTCCCTCTGGGGCGCGCTAACACTGCGATGATTGATGCTCGCGATGTTGGACGGGTCGCGGCGCTCGTGTTGTCCGAGGAGGGCCATGAGCAGCAAATCTATCGTCTTACCGGCCCTGAGCTGTTGAACTTTCACGATGTGGCCGAACAAATGAGTACGGTCTTGCAACGGAGTATTGAATACATTGAGCAGACGCCAGAAGCATTTCGTGAGGTCCTAGGACAGTTTATTCAATCACCGTGGCAACTGGATGCAGTGTGCGAATTATTTGGTGAGATCGCGGCAGGATCTCTCGACGAGCAAACCACGACGGTGGCGGACTTGCTCGGCACATCACCCACGCCCTTTGCCGCGTTTGTTGCAGAGTTTGCTGGCGCATTCTCAGCGCCCGCCCCGTAGGCCATACGCGCCAGTGTCTGAGACGTCTACCCGCAGGCGACCCGGCTGTGGATTCAATAGACCCGCCATGAGCCCGCCGTCTTCGAGTGGGCTTTTTTCAGCGGGGTGGTGCTAGAGTGGGAGTGGGTAGCGCGCTCACGAATAAGAGGGTCGATGGACATGTATTTCATTTTGTTTACGCTGGGTTTTGTCGCAGTGGTGATGACCTGCATGATCATGATTAACCGCTGGATGGTGTCCAAGCGGCCCAAAGAGCCCGGCGTGAGCGATCAAGATCCAGCCCCGACCCAAGATAAAACCACGACCGCAGAGGTCAAAGACAGCTGATAGAACTGGCTTTTTGAGGGTTGAGAATGAGCTGGTTGTCTAGTGCCGCAATGCCAATACCCAGCCACACTGGGTTGGCACTCCTTGCGGTGCTTATTGGCGGCGCCCAGCTAGCCTTAGCCAAGGGCACCTCCGCTCATCGATTGTTGGGGTGGCTCTGGGTAACGTTGATGACTTACGTGGCCGTCTCTTCATTTTTTATCAGTACGATTCAAACGTGGCGCGGGTTTAGCCCGATTCATCTGCTGAGTGTTTGGACGCTGCTTGCTTTAGCCATTGCGGTGTATCACGCGCGGGTGGGGAATATCCGCCAACATCAGAGGTGGATGGTGCAGCTCTATGTGCTCGCCCTCCTCGTGACGGGTCTGTTCACGTTGTGGCCGGGGCGCTTGATGCACGAAACCATCTTTGGGGGATGAGCTGTTCGCGGAGGGCGCGCTCGATGCGCTTGCCCTATGGCCCCATTACGAAGTGTGGTGTGGCAGCGCCTATGACGTCC
>Ga0257110_1000097_pt1 | contig 46893 bp, 50 predicted proteins | sample LP_taG_7_FD_190184 | JGI IMG/M metagenome (GOLD analysis project Ga0257110, IMG submission 190184) | Marine microbial communities from Northeast Subartic Pacific Ocean, Canada - LP_J_2015_P26_10m | ecosystem: Environmental > Aquatic > Marine > Oceanic | place: Canada: Northeast Subartic Pacific...
CTTCACTCAAATAAGAAAATAGAACGGGATAAGTTATTTTGTTTAGCGTATAATGGGTTTATTTGAGTGAAGGTACCTATTTCAATTTCGTTTAGTTTTAATAGAGCACTTCTTCCTGGATGGAATTGTTGCCCTAAATTTTTTGTAAGTTGATACCAATCAATAGATATATTTAAGCTATTAAATAAGTTATTTACATTATTTTTTGCTTCATACCATGAAAGATTTTGGTTTGTTGTTTCCCAGTTTGTTTTATATTCTTGTCCCCCAAATAATCCGGCTAAAAGAGTATATTCTTTCTTTTTTTCTTTATTAAATACTCTACCTATTTCAAATCCTGATAAGATTTTATTTCGTTGGTTAGTATTATAAATCGCACTTTCTAATAAGTTAAAAAGTAAGGTTGATCTTAATGTTGCATATTCGACGCCCAAAGGATTAATTAGTTTAATTTTATTAGGAAGAGTACCTGAATTTAAAGAATAATGAATTAATTCATTAAATCCTTGATTTATTAATTGTTTTTGTAAAGTATCTATTATTTGCTGTTCCTTGGAAATTTTACCGATACGGTAATTTGTGGGTAATCTTGATATAAAGTTATTGAATCCATAAATACGACCAATTTCTTCTATGATATCAATTTCATATTCTAGATCATGACTTCTATATTCTGGAATTTTAACCAGACAATTATTATCATTGATTTCTGGAATTTTGAAATTTAATCGTTCTAAACAATTTAGAATTTCGTTTGTTTCAAGAAAGCGTGATTTTTTAATTTGATAATCATAAATCTCACCAAGTGTTTCTGAAACATTAGAAAAATTTAGAGTAATTGTTCGGTTAATAAATTGAGCTTGTGAATATAGTATTGTCGAATCAGTAATACTTTTTCCATTACAAATTAGTTGTAATAATTTTATAGTATGTTGAAAAGCGAGATTTGAAGTTGTGTGTGCAACTCCTTTTCCAAAATAAGTTGATGCGTCAGTTCGGATACCTAAGTTTCTTGAAGATTGTCTAACTTTTTTTGCGTTGAAGTTTCCGCATTCTAATAAAATATTTGTTGTATTTTCATCAATTGCGGTTTCTTCCCCGCCTATTACTCCAGCAATCGCTATAGCGATATTATTGGCTGTTATAACATGATTCGTAGGACTTAAGATATATTCATTATTATCTAAACCTTTAAATTTTTCTTCTTTATGGGCGTTACGTATACCGAGTTTTAGATTTGTTTTAGCTTCGGGTATTAGGGCTTTTATTTTATCTAAATCATATACATGAAGTGGTTGACCCCATTCTATAATGCTGTAATTTGTCAAATCGACCACGTTATTTAATGGATTCATTTGATTACTTAATAATCGTTTTTGTAACCATTGTGGAGAGTTTTTCACCTTAATATCGTTCATTTGGTGAAAGAAAAGACTTGTACAGTAGATTGGGTCTATCTTTGTTGCGTTATTCTTTGGAGTACTAAAATTTAAATGCGTTGGAATTTGTTTGTTTTCAGTAAAGAAAGATTTTTTACGTAATGGAAAATTCATTAAACTTGAAATTTCTCGACTAAAACCTACCATATTATTTACATCAGATCGATTTGGGGTTGTATCCAGTTCAATAATAATGTCTTTTTCATTTTTATAGGTTTCTTGGCAAATATCTTCTACTTCAAACCCTGTTAATGTTAATAAGTCCGTAGGAAATTGTGAATATGCTAATATTTTTTCAAATTCATTGGTTTTTAATGTTGTAGTTTGGTCAATTTGGTCAATTTTTATAAAGTTTTTTAACCAATTGGTAGAAATATACATATATATTTTTATTTTTTATTTTTTTCAGTTTGAATAAAAGTAAGATTATTTGATTCGCTAAAACGAGTTAAAAAACGTGTAACGCGTTCCCATTCATCGGAATTTTTTATGATATATATTGCCTCTAAAATTTGAGGTTTTCCATTTTTGAAATAAGTAATTAATCTTTTTGTTATAATTATACCTTCATTGTCTATTAAGTACATACCTGTGATAGCTTTTCTTTCATTAATTTCTTCATTAAAAATATTGGGATTTTTAAATTGAAAAATGGCTGTTCCGGTACTTGCGTTATTCGATTTTGTTAAGCGAATTTCGGGTATTATTTTTTCATCAATTCCAAGAATAAATTGTATTTTTACTGTCATAAAATATATGTTTAATACTGGGGCGGAAGGATTCGAACCTGCGAATGGCGGAGTCAAAGTCCGCTGCCTTACCACTTGGCGACGCCCCAAAAATTATTTCTTTTTATATATTCTAATGTAATATATAACGAATATTAATGCAAGTATGATTTATTTTAAATTTAAAATAAATCATACTTGCATTAACGTAATACATGGATGGGGATCATGTAATATTTAAATTATGTGCTAGCTACTAAACCAGTAACTAATACCAGTCCGCTCCATGCTGCACCTAAACCAAAGACATTTGCTTTTGATGTTTCCCATTCACCTGGAGATGCTAAGACAACTGGTACTCCAATAACAAGTGCAAATGAGAATAGCACTAGTAAGAAAACTAAGAATGTTACCATTTTAATATCCTATTGTTTTTAATAAGTATTATGACTTTATTGTACTCTATTTTTGAGGTTATAGTCATTTTTTTATATTCTTTAATGTAAAAGTATTCAATTAAAGTCTTGGAGTCTTTTTTAATTTTTAGATAAATAAGGAACTGTTAAACTTAAGAATTCTAAACGTAAATTTAATTTTGCTCGGTTAGACGTTCCACCAATAAAAAATTTATTATCATTTTTTGCTAACCAAAATTGTGTAAACGAAAAATAACTTATAAGACTACTAATCATTAATAATCCAAAACCAAAGTAAATATAAGGAATTCCTGGATCTGTTTTTATTTGTAATCCTGTTTCCGTTATAATTTCGAGTACACTAAGATTTATATCTTGTGAAATTTTTTCTCCTAAATTATAGGTTCCAATAAAAGTACCTGTTTCATTATATAAAGAGAATGTCCCATTTAAGCTATTACTAATGAATGTTAAACCAGTTTCTGACGTTTCTGATGTTGGAATCCAAGTAATCCATAAATTTTTTGCTTTAGTTAATGAAATAAGGGGCAATTGATATTGTTTTTCATTAACTGCGACTCTTAATCCAATAGCATTCCAATCTGTTTGATAAAGAGTTAATTCTTTAAAGCGTAAAGGAAAATTAACAGAGATTGTCTTTCGACTTAATTCAGTTCCTGTTGTATTGAGTACTGATAAATCTGAATAAAATTGTTTTATATTATTTGTGGGTCCATATTCAATCCAAAAATCATTCACACGAATTGGATAATCGGGAATTTTTGTAAAAAAACTTTTACTAATGGTATTTTGAATTTGGAAAATTTCTCCTTTTGCTATTAATTCTTGGGCACTAAAACTACCCCATGCAGCAATTGTATTGCCAAGTAGAATTAATAACATGGAAATATGCACAATAATTGGGGCAAAACGACCAAGTATTCCTTTATACGAGTATATAACTTTCTGTTGTTGAAAAATTGTATATTTTTGTTTTTTAAAATTTTGTAAACAAACAGAAAAATAACGATTATTTAAAGTAGTTTGATATTCTTGCCTGTTAAACTCAACTTTATTTTTTTTAAAGTTATAACGTCTTGCTATTTTTAATGCTGGTAATTGTTGCGTAAATGTACAACTAATTAAACATGTACCAAAAAGAAATAATAAACTTAAGAACCACCATGTTTTATAAACGTGATCTAGTCCAAAAAACAATAAAATTTCTCCAAAACTAATATTTAGTAGGGAAAATTTATTTGAGTATGCTTGTTGGTAATATTCAATTGTTTTATCTTGCTCAATAATAGTTCCTAATATACTAAATCCAGCAATGATTAATAAAAGTAAAATAGCAATTTTTAATTGAGCAAAAGATTTTAAAATTTTTAATTTCATTAATTTTAGATTTGCTCGAATTTGTTATGTTGCGAGTCTAACACGACCTGAAACTGCCCAATCTTGAAGTTGTTTTGTTCGTTCAGGTTCAATTTGTGAAAGTGGAATGATTTGTTTCAATCCTAAGAGAATATCCTCAGTTGTAAATTCACGTTTTTCATTAAAGGCCATTAACATTCCTTCAACAATAGCTTGTTCAATTTCCGCACCTGAAAATCCTTCTGATTTTTTTGCTAACAAAGATAAATCAAAAGTATTTAATTGAGTAGGACGAAGTCGCGTTAAAAACACATTAAATATTTGTTGTCTTTCATTTAGTATAGGTAAACCTACAAAAAATATTTCGTCAAATCGTCCTTTACGAATAATTTCAAGTGGTAAAACAGAAAAGTTATTAGCAGTTGCCACAATAAAAACTTGAGATTTTTTTTCTGACAACCAAGTAATAAATGTTCCTAGAACTCGATTTGTAGTACCACTATCACCACCTTTTGTTTGTTCATTAAAAGCTTTATCGATCTCATCAATCCAAAGAATACAAGGTGCTAAAGCTTCTGATAATTGAATCATTTGTCTGACTCTACTTTCTGATTCACCTACAATTCCACCAAAAAGTCGACCAATATCTAATCTTAAAAGAGGTAATTGCCATTCGTTAGCAATTGCTTTAGCTGTTAATGATTTTCCGGTTCCTTGAATACCGGCTAAAAGTAAACCACGTGGAGCGGGTAACCCGTAAATTTTTGCTTTTTCACTAAATGATTCTTTACGTGTAGCTAACCAATTTTTTAATGTTTCAAGTCCACCTATATCTGTGAATTGAGTTGTTGTGCCCTGAAATTCTAAAATTTCAGTTTGGCTAATAATTTGACGTTTTTCAACAAGCACTAAATTTATCGTAGCTTCATTGATCGTTCCATATTGTGCAATAGATTTTGATAATGCACGTCGAATCTTTTCAATAGACAATCCTTGGCAAGCTCGAATAAGTACTTCTAAGAATTCAGGTTCAACTTTTTTATTTAAAGACTCAAATAACCTTAATAATTCGTTTTTTATTTCATTACTAGTTGGTAATGTAAACTCAACTACAGTAATTAAATCAGATAATTCTTTTGGAATATCTAATTCCGTTGCTACAATAATTAAACTTTTTGGTTGAGTTTTTAATAACCGAACTAAATTACGTAATTTTCGTGAAATTGAAATATCTGTTAAGAATTTATTAAAGTCTTTTAGTATGAAAATTGCAGGTGTATCGGCTGTTAATTTTTCAACTAATTCTAAAGCTTGTAAAGGATTTTTAGCAGCAAATCTAGGATTATTTGGATTTGTTTTATACCCTTCCACAAAATCCCAAGTATAAATAGCTTTATTACTTGTTGATTTAATAGCTTTACGAATTGTATATTCTACACGATCTTCTTCAAAGGTAGATATATACAAAACTGGATAGCGGGCTTTTAGCAACAGATTTAATTCTTTACTAAAAGTCATTAAATTTTCATTTTATTAAATTAAATACTTAAAACTTTACGGCCTTTTCTACGACGAGCACGAATAATTTTTTTACCACTATGTGTTTTCATACGAGCTCTAAATCCTGAAACACGGATAGCTTTTCTATTTGTTCCTCCTAAGGGTCTCTTACTCATAATTTTTCTCCTTTTTACCTTTTTTTATATAAGAATTTTCGCTTTATGGAAATTGCGATTTTAGAATGTCATATACAGAATTATATTTGATTTCACGTATTGTTTCAACAAATAAATTAAATCCTTCCGTTTTATACTCTCTTAAAGGGTCTAATTGCCCATAACCTCTCCAACCAATTGTCTCTCGTAAAATATCTGCTTTTTGAAGATGCGCTTTCCAACCTGAATCGATTTGATTTAATAAAACAGACTTTTCTAATAAACGAATTAATCCTGGCGTAGCTGTTTCAAATTCTGCTTCTTTAAGATCATAGGTTAACCAAAATTGATTAAGTAATAATCCTGTTAATTCTTCAAGATTTAAAGATTTTACTTCTTGATAATCAAAGTATAAGTAAGGAATACCTAATAAATATGAAATTTCTTTATTCAATTGCATAAATGTCGTACGTTCATCTTCTAATGACATACGTTTTAATTCACGTGATAAAGTTCTAATTAAATCTTCTCCATAAGCAATCATTTCTGAACGAACACTACTATATTTTAAAATAGCACGTCTTTCACGATAAATAGATAAACGTTGAACATTAATAACTTCATCATAGTCGAATAATCGTTTTCTCGAATCGTAATAATAATCTTCAACTTTAGTTTGTGCCGAATCTAACGTTTTAGTTAAAAAATCGGCTTCTAAAGGAGTATCATCGTCTAATTGCAAACGACTCATCATTTTTTTAATCTGATCACCGCCAAATATTCTAAATAAATTATCATCTAAACTAATAATAAAGCGAGAAGTACCCGGATCTCCTTGTCGTCCAGAACGTCCACGTAATTGATTATCAATTCGGCGTGATTCATGGCGCTCTGTTCCAATAACATACAAACCACCTAATTCCTGAACGATTACTTTTTCCTTATCACAAGTTTTTTTATTAATTTGATAAAAGTAATCATATAAAGTACCAATAAATAAATCTATTGAATTATCTAGATTTAAATAACCATTTTCTTTAATATTGATTATCACTGCCTCTATTTCGTCAGTACTACTATTAGTAAAAATTTGGAAATCTTGATAAAACGTATCTAAAGAAATCGAATACTTATCGTATTTTTGCTGAATTAATTTAAACGCTCGATAATATTGAGCATTTTCTATCATTTGAGTAAAAATTTCTCTTTTTTTATCTTTATCTTTAACATCATTTAAAGTTGTTTTTAATTCATCCCACTTTAAACTAGAAAAACAATCTACAAATGTTAATTTTGATGCTTTAAGATGATTAATAAAAGCAAAAATTTGCTGTCGAGTTTGAAAATCAGGATTACCTCCTAATAAGATATCTGTTCCTCTACCCGCCATGTTCGTAGCTACCGTTACAGAACCCAGTCGACCAGCTTGTGCTACAATTTCAGATTCACGCTTAACATTTTCAGGTTTCGCATTTAATAAACGATGAGGAATACCTCGACCTTTCAATAATTGTGATATAATTTCGGATTTTTCAATACTAGTTGTACCAATCAAAATTGGTCGACGTAAAAAACGATAAGATTCTTCACACTGTGAAGCAATAATTTTCCACTTTGTGAATTCATCCTTGTAAACTAAATCAGATAAATCATTACGAATTAATGTACGGGCTGTAGGTAAAACAATTACTTCTCTCTTATAAATTTTTTCAATTTCGGCCTCAGCAGTTTTAATAGTTCCTGTCATTCCTGCAAGTTTCGGATACGATAAGAAAAAATTCTGATAAGTTACCGAACCTAACGTTTCGGATCCTTTTTTTACTGGAACTCCCTCTTTTGCTTCGACAGCTTGGTGTAATCCATCTCCCCAACGTCGATCAGCCATAATTCGTCCCGTAAATTCATCAATGATAACAATTTCATTGTCTCGAACAATATAATTTGTATCTTTAATGAATAAATTTTTTGCTTTAATAGCATTATTTATATAAGGAATCCAAGGCTCTCTTACATCATATAAATCTGTAACATTTAAAAGTGTTTCAATCTGCTTAATACCACGATCCGTTAAAGTAGCATTTTTTGCTTTTTCATCAACCTTATAATGTATACTTGGATCTAAGTATTTTGTAACTTCGTCCGCCATAACATATTTTTCAATTGGCGTATCTAAATTACCTGAAATAATTAAAGGTGTACGCGCTTCATCAATTAAAATCGAATCAACTTCATCAATAATACAATAATTAAAATCACGTAAAACTAATTCTTCGACAGAACTTGCCATATTATCACGTAAATAATCAAAAGCAATTTCACTATTCGTAACATAAGTAATATCTGCTGCATAATTTTTTCTACGCTCGTCAGAACCCATGTTTTCTTGAATTAAACCAACAGAAAGACCTAAATAACGATATAATTGGCTCATCCATTGTTTATCACGTTTAGCTAAATAATCATTAACTGTTACAACATGAACTCCTTTTAACGCTAAAGCATTAAGAACAACCGGTAAAGTTCCAACTAATGTTTTACCTTCACCAGTTTTCATTTCTGCAATTTGTCCATTATGAAGAACAATTCCCCCCATTAATTGAGTATCAAAATGACGTAAACCTAAAACTCTTTTACTTGCTTCTCGAGTAAGTGCAAAACTTTCACAAAGAATACTATCAAAATTTTGTTCTTTTTGATAACGCTGAATAAGACGACTAATATATTCCTTTATTTCACGTTCACTCAATAAAGCAATTTCATCTTCCAGAGCATTTATAAGTTGAACCGTTTCTTTTATTTCGGCTAAATTATCTCTATTTAAAGTATTTAATAAATTATCTTTATTTAGAGTATTAAAAAAATTGAACATAACGTTTAGTGGAATGTATTATTTGAATATTAAAAAAAAGTAATTCCTAAAAGTTAAAAATATTCTTTACAGAATACAACGAAAAAAATAATGAAATAAGATTGTTTTCTATTTATTTTAATCATAATAAGGTATACTTTTATAAACTAAATATTTACACGTGTTAAAGAACTTAAAATTTTTATTCTTTATCATAAATATTAACTTCAGATTTTGAAAATCATGATAACTACTTATTAAAGTATATATGGTTGTTATTGATATGTCGCGTAAAATCACGTTTTTAATAAGTTTTATTTATTAACTATAAAATGTTATAACTATGAGTATTATCGATGATTTAATAAGGTTACCAATTCGACTAATTGATAAGATTCGAGTATTTGTCGAATATATTGCAAATTGGATCGAAATGGGAATTTGGCGCACTAGAGACCCGCTTATTTTTACCCTAATTGCTCTTATACTACTTCCCATTGTAAAAATAGGTTGGAATGAGTTAAATAATATTAAATTTAAAAATATTTCTTCCGGTAACTACGAAAGTGAATTCAAAAATATCCTTAATAACCAAGCTAATGAATTAAGTTACTATAACCAAATTTACCTCCTTGTTGTAGCAGTCATAATTGGAGTTATTCTTTTTGAAATTATACTTCAATACATAAATTTCCGATCACGAAAGAAAAGTAAAGCAGGCGTCGTTACAATTGTTGAACGATTTTTCGCATGCTTAGCTTATTTTTGGGTAGGTTTAGAAATGACAAGTATGTACCTTGAGCTAGCTATTGATTTTCTTAAACGTGTCATACCGACAGCAAGTACAAATGATATCTATAGTGCAATTGGTCCCTTAATACAGTGGTATACGCAAGAAATTCCAGGAGCAAAGTATGGAATAATTGGTTATATGCTATTTATACTTTTCTTCTACGGTATAGGGCGTAACCGAAATAAATTTAAATTCTTTATTCGTTATCATTATATTCAAGCTGTATTACTCCTAGCCTTATTTGGTTTCCAAGGACATATATATTTCTTTTGGTCAGAAAGAAATAATTTAACTGCACTAGTTGAATTTGTGGGTATCACTATTTATTCAATAGTTTTATCAACTCTTAGTTTAACGACAATTTCAGCAATATTGGGGGTAGAAACAAAAATACCATTTGTTCACGATGCCATTCAATTTCATACAGGTAGAAAAGAAGATCAAGATAAAGGTTTATTAGATTCGTAAATCAAAAATCCAATTTTATTAATTTCGATAAAAAGAAGAAATTTCTACTTTTTGTCGAAATTATAATTAAAAGAAATAAAACTCCCCAGGTTGGACTTGAACCAACGACCATTCGGTTAACAGCCGAACGCTCTACCACTGAGCTACTGAGGATTAGACAAATTGTTTTTGAACTAAACAGTATATTAGCTAACAAAGTCTATCATGTCAATACTAAGTGTCAATTTAATTAACTTTGTAAAACGTATTTAGCTTACCCTTACAATAACAATAAATAGAAAAATAACTTATATGAATAAATCCGATACAAATTTAGAAAACTTAGTAAATCAACCTTATAAATATGGCTTTACAACAAATGTTGAAGTTGAGACAATTCGAAAAGGACTTGATGAAGACATTGTTCGATTAATATCCGAAAAAAAAGAAGAACCAAAATTCATGCTTGAATTTAGGCTAGCTGCATTTAAAAGATGGAAAAAAATGGCAGAACCTGAATGGGCTTATCTAAATTATAAAAAAGCTGATTACCAAGATATTCGTTACTATTCAGCACCTAAAAAGAAAAAAAAATTAAATGATTTAGATGAAGTAGATCCTGAGCTACTTCGAGCATTTGAAAAATTAGGTATATCCTTAACAGAACAAAAAAAATTAACAAACGTAGCAGTAGATGCAGTTTTTGATAGTGTGTCCATAGGAACAACTTTCAAAGATGAATTAGCAAAATCCGGAGTAATTTTTTGCTCAATATCTGAAGCCATCAAATTATACCCCGAATTAATAAAAATTTATTTAGGAAGCGTAATTCCAAGTGGAGATAATTTCTTTACGGCTTTAAATTCAGCTGTATTTACTGATGGTTCTTTTTGCTACATACCTAAAAATGTAAAATGTCCATTAGAATTATCCACATATTTTCGAATAAATGATGAAGAAAGTGGACAATTCGAACGTACATTAATTATCGCTGAAGAAAATAGCTCTGTAAGCTATTTAGAAGGATGTACTGCCCCAAAATATGACACCAATCAACTACATGCAGCAATCGTCGAATTAATTGCTCTTGATAATGCTTCAATAAAATACTCAACTGTTCAAAATTGGTATGCAGGAGATGAGTCAGGAAAAGGTGGAATTTATAATTTTGTTACAAAACGTGGTTTATGTGCTGGAAAAAATTCAAAAATTTCTTGGACACAAGTCGAAACAGGTTCTGCTGTAACTTGGAAATATCCAAGTTGTATCTTATCTGGAGATTATTCACAAGGAGAGTTTTATTCCGTAGCATTAACTAATAATTATCAACAAGCAGATACGGGAACAAAAATGATTCATGTCGGGAAAGAAACTCGAAGTCGAATTATTTCAAAAGGAATTTCCGCAGGGAAATCGAGAAATAGCTATCGTGGATTAGTAAAAATAGGTCCCAACGCAAAACGCTCAAGAAATTATTCACAATGTGACTCTCTATTACTTGGAGATAACTCATCAGCTAATACATTTCCTTATATTCAAGTTCAAAACTCAACTTCTCAAATTGAACACGAAGCCTCAACTTCAAAAATTGGTGAAGAACAAATTTTCTACTTTTTACAAAGAGGAATCGACATTGAACAAGCTGTCAGTCTAATCATTAGCGGATTCTGTCGTGAAGTATTTACAGAATTACCTATGGAATTTGCCCTAGAAGCGGATCGATTATTAAATTTAAAATTAGAAGGAACTGTAGGTTAAAGATATGACAAGACTTGAAATTAAAAATTTACGCGCATCTATAAATGAAACTGAAATTTTACAAGGATTAAATCTAAAAGTAGAAAAAGGTGAAATCCATGCAATTATGGGAACAAATGGATCTGGAAAAAGTACCTTATCAAAAGTCCTAACAGGACATCCCGCTTATGATGTAAGTTCTGGTGATATCATATTTGAAAATCAAAAAATCAATGATTTACCACCCGAAGAACGTTCACAACTTGGAATATTTTTAGCATTTCAATACCCGGTTGAAATACCAGGAGTAAGTAATGAAGAATTTCTTCGAATTGCCTACAATTTAAAACAAAAGAATTTAGGTAAAAAAGAATTAGATCCTATTGAATTTTTCGATATAGTAAGAACAAAATTAGAAAGTGCAACACTTAGTGTTGATTTTTTAAATAGAAATGTAAACGAAGGATTTTCAGGAGGAGAAAAGAAAAGAAATGAAATTTTACAAATGAGTGTTTTAGATCCAACACTTGCAATATTAGATGAAACAGATTCTGGGTTAGATATTGATGCCTTAAGAAATCTTTCTCAAGGAATTAATAATTTTATGACACCTGACAAAAGCCTTATACTAATCACTCATTATCAAAGACTTCTTGATTATATTAAGCCTGATTTTATACATATAATGCATAAAGGAAAAATTATTAAAACAGGAGATGCTTCATTAGCATTGAAATTAGAAGAAAAAGGTTATGAATGGTTAATCGGAGAAAAAAAATAAAAGACTACATAATGTAGTCTTTTATTTAAAGAATTTAATTTGAACGAATTCGAGAAAGTTGTTGTAAAGCTAAACGACCTACATTATATAAAGCCCAAGATCCTGCAATAATAACAGGAAAAAATACAAAAATAAGACGACTGTCCATGAAGTATTCCTTTTTAAAAAATTAAAAAATTAAAATGTGATTATAGGTAACTTATAAAGAAAAAATCTTTATAACACTTATTAATAAGCTAAACCTAAACTTCTAGTTGTTTCAGCACCTAAGTAAACGCGAACACTTAAGAAATCAGTAGGACATGCTGTTTCACAACGCTTACATCCCACACAATCTTCTGTTCGAGGAGCCGATGCAATTTGACCTGCACGACACCCATCCCAAGGTACCATTTCTAGAACATCTGTTGGACACGCACGTACGCATTGTGTACAACCAATACATGTATCATAAATCTTAACCGAGTGAGACATATAATTCTCCTTGAAATTCGATAACTATAATAATATTATATGAATTAAAAAATGCTTATCAAATAAATTTTAGCTTATAAATTGTAATAAATCTAATCCAATCTTACTAATATTTTAATTTAATATTACAAAAATAAAAGACTTATGATATCCTAAACGATAAAATATAAGTAGAATATTATAAAATATGGATTATGCCATTGTAGACCTTGGTGGACACCAAATTTGGGTCGAAGAAGGACAATATTTTGCTACAAATAAAATTGAAGCAGAACCAGGAACATTAATTGACATTAACCGTGTATTACTCGTAAATAAAGGTGGGAATGTAGAATTTGGCCACCCATACGTAACAAATAGTAAAATTAGAGGAGAAATCGTAGGACACTACCGAGGCTCAAAAATTCTAGTTTACAAAATGAAAACAAAAAAGAAATACCGTAGAAAAAAAGGTCACCGTCAAGAACTAACAAAATTAAAAGTTAATAGTATCGAAATTTAATAAGGATTTTTATGGCACATAAAAAAGGAGCAGGTAGTACAAAAAACGGTCGTGATTCGAATTCAAACCGACTAGGAGTTAAAGTATACGGTGGTGCTTCTGTAGTCGCAGGTAATATTATCGTACGTCAACGTGGTTTAAACTTTAAGCCAGGAAGTAACGTAGGATGTGGAAAAGATTTTACACTTTTTGCATTAAGTGATGGAAAAGTAGAATTTGAACCAATTACACGTGGAATTAAAAAGATAAATGTCGTTCTTTAAAATTAAGCAAAGCTAATATCGAGTTAGCTTTGCTTCTTTTAAAAAAATTAAAAAGTTAATCTTGTTTTTTAGCCTTAAAAATGCTATTATACATTTATAAGCTTTTATAAAGTTATATAAGCGTCCTTAGTTCAGTTGGTAGAACGTTGGTCTCCAAAACCAAATGTCGAGGGTTCAAGTCCTTCAGGGCGTGTTTAAAAAACACAATTAAAATTATAAAAAGATTAAAACGTATTAACTCCAAATACTTAGCTTTGAAAAACCTAGCTCTAGACTTTTAAGATTATAGCGGATATACTGTAACCATAATTGAATCTTTGATTTTTAAATAACATTTACTCTGTAATACTTTTAGGATTTTTATGGCTAAAAAAGTTGTAGCGATTATTAAATTAGCTTTACCCGCCGGAAAAGCAACACCAGCACCACCTGTTGGACCCGCACTTGGGCAACATGGAGCAAATATTGCGGCATTTTGTAAGGAATACAATGCCAAAACTTCAGATAAAGGAGACCTAATTATACCTGTAGAAATATCTGTGTATGAAGATCGCAGTTATTCATTTATCTTAAAAACTCCACCTGCTTCAGTTCTCTTAACAAAAGCAGCAAATATTAAGAAAGGTGCAGGCGAACCAAATAAAACAGTAGTAGGGTCAATTACGCGAGCTCAATTAGAAGAAATCGCAAAAACTAAACTTCCCGATTTAAATACGAATAAAATCGAAAGTGCAATGAGAATTGTTCAAGGAACAGCTAATAATATGGGAATTACAGTAGCTGATTAAATAACTTTCGTACGACATCTAATATATTAGTAACTTAAGATATGAAAACATATTCAAAACGATTTGAAGCAGAAAAAAAGAAACTTGATGTAGATTCTATGTACAACGTAGAAAATGCAATGCGTCTAGTAAAAGAAGTAGCATCCGCTAAATTTAACGAATCTATTGAAGCGCATATTTCTCTAAATATTGATCCTAAATACGCAGATCAACAATTACGAACAACCGTAATTTTACCACACGGAACAGGTAAATCTATTAAAATTGGTGCTTTAGTATCTCCAGATCGAGTAAGTGAAGCAGAAGCTGCTGGAGCAGATGTTTTTGGAAGTGAAGATTTTATTGAAGATATTAGTAAAGGTATCTTAAACTTCGATCTTTTGATTACAACAGCTGATATGATGCCAAAATTAGCTAAATTAGGTCGAGTTTTAGGACCAAAAGGCCTTATGCCCTCACCAAAAGCGGGAACTGTAACAGCTGATTTAAAGGCAACCATCGACGAATTTAAAAAAGGTAAACTAGAATATCGAGCTGATAAAGCAGGTATTGTACACATTAGTTTTGGTAAAGCTGATTTTACAGAAAATCAATTAACAGAAAACTTTATGGCATTTTATAATTCTGTTGATTCCAATAAGCCGGTAGGTGTAAAAGGAAAATACGTTAAAAAAGTAACTATTTGTTCTACTATGGGTCCTGGAATATACCTAGATTTTGAGAATTTTTAATAATTTTTAATAAAAAATTATTGTTCAGTCTATTCAAAAATAAAAAAAAGTTAAAAGATTATGTCTAAAATTGAAGAAATCATGGAGCAACTACAGACGCTTACATTACTAGAAGCTGCTGAATTAGTTGAAAAAATCGAAGAAACATTTGGTGTTGACGCTTCAGCTGGTGGTGGAATGATGATGATGCCTGGCGCTGCTGCTGGTGGTGGTGACGCTGCAGAAGCTGCGGAAGAAAAAACTGAATTTGACTTATTCCTAGCAGAAGTTCCTGCAGATAAGAAAATTGCAATCTTAAAGATTGTACGTGGTATTACAGGCCTAGGCTTAAAAGAAGCAAAAGAACTTGTAGAATCAGCACCTAAAGTAGTTGCAGAAGCAATGAGTAAAGATAATGCTGAAACAGCACAAAAACAAATTGAAGAAGCTGGTGGTAAAGCTGAGCTTAAATAACAATTAATTAAAAAAACCGTCGACAAAATAAAATATTTTGTCGACGGTTTTTTTTTGGTTATTTTAGACTTAAAAAATTAAAATCTAGAATAAACCTAGTGTAACAGCATCAGAAATTGGTAAACAAGCACCAATTCCGAACCAAATAGCAAATACTGTACCAAATAAGAAAACAGCCATCGCTAATGGACGACGGAATGGGTTTTGGAACTTATTTACATTTTCAATAAATGGAACAGTTAATAAACCTGCAGGTACTGCAGCCATCGCAAGTACACCAAGTAATTTATTAGGTAGTACACGTAATAAGTTAAATGTAGGGAAGAAGTACCATTCAGGTAAAATTTCCAGTGGTGTAGCGAATGGATCTGCTCTTTCACCAAGTGCTGAAGGCTCAAGAACACCTAAACCAATAAGAATAGCAAATGTTCCTAAAATTACAACGGGGAAGATGTAAAGTAAATCATTTGGCCAAGCTGGTTCTCCATAGTAGTTATGACCCATACCCTTAGCTAATTTTGCACGTAATTTTGGATCTGTTAAATCCGGTTTTTTAATAACACTCATAATATTTGATTGATTATTTTAAATTATAATGGTCCTGAAATACCCTGCTTACGAATCATTAAGAAGTGAGTTAACATTAATGCAGCCGCTGCTACGGGTAATAAGAATGTGTGCGCACTATAGAAACGAGTTAGAGTTAACTGACCTACACTTACACCACCACGTAAAAGGAATAATACCGGAGTACCTATTACTGGTATAGCTTCTGGTACACCTGTTACAATCTTACAAGCCCAGTAACCAACTTGATCCCAAGGTAATGAATACCCTGTAACACCAAATGATACAGTAACTACTGCTAAAATAACACCTGTCATCCATGTTAGCTCACGTGGCTTCTTAAATCCACCAGTTAGGTATACACGGAAAACGTGTAAAACCATCATAAGAACCATCATACTAGCAGACCAACGGTGAATTGATCGAATTAACCAACCGAAATTAACTTGAGTCATAATATACTCAACTGATGAAAATGCTTCTGTTACTGTTGGACGGTAATAGAAAGTCATCGCAAATCCTGTTGCAACTTGCACTAGGAAACATGTTAATACAATACCACCAAAACAGTAGAAAATATTTACATGCGGTGGTACATACTTACTCGTGATATCATCCGCAATAGCTTGAACTTCTAAACGTTCTTCAAACCAATCATAAACTTTACTCATAAAATAAAAGTTTTTCTAGATCTTTTTCTTCACAATTAAACAAAATAATGTTTATATAACATCACACAACTATTATAACTTAAAAAATAACCTATTTACAAGAATATTTTATTTCTGATACAATTACATTAAATATCCTTTATTTTAAAAACAATAAATATTAATATGAAAGTTATCACCGAGACAAACACCTACGAATCTATGGTCGTTTTATCATCACAATGTACAGAGACTGAATTAAAAGAAATTGCTTTTAATTACGCACAACAATTAAAAAAACTTGGAGCTTCTGAAATTTCAGTAATTTCCCGAGGAAGACGCGATTTCGCCTATACAACAAAGAAAGCAAAAACAGGTTATTTCGTTGAAATGTATTTCACCTCTTCTCCACAAGTTTTACCATTATATGAAACAAAATTAAAGCTAGATAAAAATGTTATTCGTTATCTAATTACTAATTTAGTAACAAACTAAATTGTCTATTAATTCTAATCAGATAGGTAACAAAATTGGTATACACATCACAAAATTTTGTGAGAAACTATGTGAGGGTTCAAATCCCTTCCTATCTAAAAATAAACTTAAACCTACTAACATTTAAACTAGAAAAATTGCTAGACACTCCTTATTACATAGTTTAGTTGTTATACTAGTAATAACTAGAAACTAATTTAAAAAAAATATGACAATATTAGTAGTAGGTGCCACGGGAACATTAGGAAGACAGGTTGTACGTCAAGCCTTAGACGAAGGCTACCCTGTTCGCTGTCTAGTGCGAAATGTACGTAAAGCAAATTTCCTAAGAGAATGGGGTGCTGAATTAGTTTATGGTGATTTAAAATTACCAGAAACATTACCAAATACATTAAAAGGTATCACTGTAGTAATTGATGCAGCTACATTACGTCCAGAAGAAGAGTTTGCAACCTTAAAAGAAGTCGACTTAATAGGTAAAATTGCTTTAATTAAAGCGGCAAAAGTTGCAAATATAAAACGCTATATCTTTTTCTCAATTGCAAATAATGAGAAATTCCCCAATATTCCATTAATGCGATTAAAAACCGTAATTGAAAATGTATTAAAAACTTCTGAAATTCCTTATACTATCTTCCAAATATCTGGATTTTATCAAGGTATCATTAGTCAATACGCTATACCAATATTAGAACAGCAAGAAGTTTCAACGACACAAGATGCTGTTTCAATTTCCTACATTAATACACAAGACGCCGCAAAATTCTGCACAAGAAGTTTACAATTAGAAGAAACAACGAACCAAACTTTTAGCCTTGTAGGACCAAAGGATTGGGTTTCTGACGATATAATTAAACTATGTGAAGAAATTTCTGGTCAAGCAGCAAAAGTAAGTTTTACCCCACTTCTTTTACTTAAAATAATCCGACAAATTATTTCTTTTTCACAATGGGGTTGGGATATTCAAGATAGATTAGCTTTCAGTGAAGTTCTTAACAGTAGTACAATGACTGGACAATCTCGCCAAGAACTTTATAAAACTTTTAAATTTGAAAGTACTGAATTATTATCTTTAGAAAGTTATTTACAAGAATACTTCGAAAAAATGTTAAAGAAATTACGTGACTTAAATTATAACCAAAGTCAGGCAGCAAAACGTAAAGATCTAACATTTTAAGAGAAATATCAAATTTAGCTTATAATAAGATTATATTAAGTGCGTGATCGGACCTGATTAAAGCACTAAAATAATTTTATACTGGGATTTAATTAAGTGAAGCTATAGTTAAATATTTGAATAATGAAGTTCGAAAAAATGGATGCTGAAAAGAGTAACAATTTCAGAAATAAGTTGATACGAAAAACAGGATCCAAAAAACAAGAATAATAGTATTACAAATTTAGCTATTTCTAATCAAAATTTAAACTATTCCGAATAAAAAATTTTAATTATCTAGAAATTCATTTATGTTAACATTAAAAATTTTAGTATACTCTACCGTTACTTTCTTCTGTTCACTTTTCATCTTTGGTTTTCTTTCTAGTGACCCATCTCGAAACCCAAACCGTCAAGATTTAGAATAAGATTTTAGTATATCAAATATCTAATAAAAAGAACGAAGCCCATCCATATCGTAGATATGGATGGGCTTCGTTCTTTTTATTTTTTAACAAGAAAGCTAAGAATTAGAAATTCATTTCAGCAGCTTGTACTTTCTCAAATTGCTTTTTCTTAATAACTAAGAAAATTTGAGTTAACGTAACAAAGAAACATAATAGCATGTATCCGTAGATACGAGCAGGACTTTGTAGTACGATTTCTGTTTCAGTTTGACCAAAACCACCAACATTAGGGTTAAGTGATAATAGTGAATCTGCAGCAACAACTTTACCTTTAGTCACGTTTAATTCTAGACCTTTAGGGATGTCCACAGATGTTGTTTCACCTGCCGCAGTTTGAATTGCAACAGTAAATCCACCTTTCTCTTTTTCACTAATATCGGTAACTTGACCAGATACAGGAGAAGTAATAGCGTTGTTGTTAGTCTTCTCACCCGTAGGGTTTACTTGACCACGACCACGATTTGCACCAACATAAATTGGGTACTTAATAAAGTTAACCTCTGAATTTGTTGCTGGATCTGGAGAAAGAACTGGGAAGATAATTTCTTGGTGCTTGTCACCAGCAATTGGTCCTACAACAAGAATGTTTTCCGCAGTTGAACTGTAAGGGGAAATGTAAACCCCTTTATTTTTTTCTTTAATTTCTTGTGGAATTTGGTTTGCTGGAGCTAATTTAAAACCTTCCGGTAAAATAACAACAGCACCTACATTAAGGCCACCTCTTTTTCCACTACCTAAGACTTGCTTACTATTTAAATCGTAAGGAATTCCTATCGTTACCTCAAAAACAGAATTAGGTAGAACAGCTTGTGGGCTTTCAATTTCTACCGGTTTTTGAGCTAAATGGCAATTTGCACAAGCAATACGACCATTAGCCTCACGAGGATTTGCGTAAGCTTGTTGCGCATAAATAGGAAAAGCGAAAGACGCTTGACTTGAAATAAAGACGCTTGTAATTAATAAACCGCTACCTAATCTTTTTAGGAGAGTTTTCCAATTAAAAATTTGCATTTATATTTTTAAGTTATTTTTTGTATGTATTATTCATAATTTATAAAATTTAAAAGTTAACGTTTTAAAAGAATTAAAACACCTGCTCCTAAAAAATAAAGTAATACAATAGCACCAGATAATAAAATCTGTGTTATCGGATCCGTAGATGGTGTAAGTATAGCGCCAATAATAACAGCAATTAAAATAACATACTTCCATAACTTGAGCATATTTGCTCCAGAAACAACACCTAAAATTCCTAAAATTATTTGAAATATTGGAATTTGAAATGCTATAGCAGTTGTATAAAATAATACTAATATAAAATCACAATACTGACTGAAAGACCATAAAGGTTCAATCACATCAGAACTATAAGTGATAAAAAATTGTAAAGCTGCAGGAATTAAGCACCAATACGAAAAACCTAAACTAACGAAAAATAATACGGTTGAACCAATCAATAAAGGAAGAACTAATTTTTTTTCACCCGAAGTTAACCCCGGAATAATAAAAAAAGTAATCTGGCCGATAGTGATAGGACTAGATAGAATTAACCCAGTATATAGGGCAATTTTTACTGTTTCAATAAAATACTCACCTGGTGACAATTGAAAAAATCGAATATTGTCTACAGGAACTTCTAATAATTGAACAATTGGTTTTATCCCTAAAAACGCTAAAAGCGAAAATACTGTTAAAAACAAAACAACATGAATACTTCTTTGACGAAGTTCTTCCACATGTTCCGTAAAAGGTAATTCTAAATTTAATTTTTCATTCTGACTATTTGAGCTGAAATTAAATGAACTGTTATTGGTCGACAAATCTCTACCTCCCTTAATAAATTCATTAAAAATACTAAACGTCCAATGAAAAGAGTAATCAAAATATATTATAAGAAGATTCCCCTAACATTGGTTAAAGGAATCTTCTTAATATTATTTTATAAGAATGTTAATGCTTGTACACGAGCAGATACACGCTTTAAATTTTGAGAAGCTTCAATCTTTTCTTTATCTGTTTCAGCATTTTCTAATTTCTCAGATGCTGCTTCTAAAGCAGATTTTGCAGCAGTTAGATCACCTGCTGTAACTTCTTCAACTCCATTAACTAAAATTGTTATTTCATCATTTTCAACTTCAGCAAAACCACCTAGAAGAACCATTGGTTTCCAACTATCTTCTAATTTTACACGTAACACTCCAATTTCAAGTGCTGTGATTAGTGGTGCGTGGCTTGATAAAATACCTAATTGACCAGTTGTACTCGGTAAGATAACCTCTTCAGCTGGGGTATTCCAAACAATCTTGTCAGGAGTAATAACACGAATTTTTAAACTCATTGGGCTTTGCTCCTAAAATATTTTATGCTTTAAGACCTTCAGCCTTTTCGATCGCTTCATCAATATCACCAACAAGGTAGAACGCTTGCTCAGGTAGATCATCAAGCTCACCGTCTAAAATCATATTGAAACCTTTCATAGATGCTTCTAGTGAAACATACTTACCAGGAGAACCTGTAAATACTTCCGCAACGAAGAATGGCTGTGAAAGGAAACGCTCAACCTTACGAGCACGAGCTACTACTTGACGGTCTTCCTCAGATAGTTCCTCAATACCTAGAATTGCAATAATATCTTGTAATTCTTTGTAACGCTGAAGTGTTTCTTTAATTGATTGAGCTAACTCATAGTGAGCTGTACCTACAATACTAAGCTGTAGCATAGTAGAAGTAGAATCTAATGGATCTACCGCAGGGTAAATACCCTTAGAAGCTAGACCACGTGATAATACTGTTGTTGCATCTAAGTGAGCAAATGTTGTTGCTGGAGCAGGGTCAGTTAAATCATCAGCAGGTACATAAACCGCTTGAATTGAAGTAATAGATCCTAACTTTGTAGATGTAATACGCTCTTGTAAACCACCCATCTCTGTAGCAAGTGTAGGTTGGTAACCAACAGCAGAAGGCATACGACCTAAAAGTGCAGATACTTCAGAACCAGCCTGTACAAAACGGAAGATGTTATCAATGAATAAAAGTACATCTTGCTTGTTAACATCACGGAAGTACTCCGCCATTGTTAAAGCAGATAAACCTACACGCATACGTGCTCCTGGTGGTTCATTCATTTGACCGTAAACTAGAGCTACTTTAGAATCCATAAGATTTGCATCGTTAATTACACCAGATTCTTTCATCTCCATGTAAAGATCGTTACCCTCACGAGTACGCTCACCTACACCACCAAATACTGATACACCACCGTGTGCTTTAGCAATATTGTTGATAAGTTCCATAATAAGTACAGTTTTACCTACACCGGCACCACCGAATAGACCAATCTTACCACCACGACGGTATGGTGCTAATAAATCTACTACTTTAATACCAGTCTCAAAAATAGCAGGAGCTGTATCAAGATCTACAAACGCAGGCGCGTCTCTATGAATAGGTGAACGCTCAACATCTGTAGGTAGATCAGTACCCTCATCTACAGGTACACCTAAAATATTGAAAATACGACCTAGAGTCGCTTTACCAACTGGAACAGCAATAGGAGCACCAGTATCTACTACTTCAGTACCACGCTTTAGACCATCAGTAGCACTCATAGATACTGCACGTACCTTGTTGTCACCTAGTAATTGTTGTACCTCACAAGTAACAGTTTTGTCACCATTATTTACAACAATTGCGTTATAAATCTTAGGTAATTCACCACTTGGGAAAACTACGTCTAATACAGGTCCGATAATTTGTGTGATATAACCAGTTTTTGTACTTGTTTCAAGCATGTTCTTTTGTTTTTACTATTCAGATAATAAATAAGGTTTCGGAGTTTAATCATGAGATTAAACAATATATAGCGAGCTATACGCTGCATATATTATACATCGATTTGTTAATTTCGACCGGTTGTTTTCAACCAATTTTGTGCTTCAATATAATTATTAGGAGCTAAACGAATTGCTTGGCGCCAATATTCACCTGCTTTATCAAATAAACTTTTCGCTACTTCTAAGTTTTCTGCTTCTGAGGCCTTAACTCCCTGATAATGGTATATTACTGCAATATTATTTAGTCCTTGAGGAAGGTTAGAATTTAATTCTAAAGCTTGGTGATAATATTCAAGCGCTTTTAAATACTTACCATTACTTGAATAAATTAAACCTACGTTATAAAGAATATAACTGCGATCATAGGGATCTTCCTCAATTTGTAACGCTTCATAATAGTTCTCTAATGCTTCAGCGTATTCACCTTCAGATTGTGCCGACATACCATCTCGATAATAAGAAAATGCCTGCTTTTCTTGTTTACTAGCAGGAAAAACTTTCAATAGTATATCCGCTACAATCGTAAAGGTTTTATCAATAAAGTTATCGTTTTTTTGTACTCGGCCCATTTTAATTGTTAATTAGTTAATCCTAAATATTTTTTATTATTTAGTAATTAAACACTATTTTAAATAAAAAAATCGTTTCGTTGTTAATAGAAACAATTTTTATTTACCCAATAACGATATCCCTAAATAAAATAATACTATTTAGGTTTTATCTTTTAGTACAAAAGGTAATAAATTTAGAATACGAGCACGTTTAATCGCAGATTTTAATTCTTTTTGTTGCTTTACCGTAAGATTAGTACTACGACGAGGTAAAATTTTACCGTGTTCTGTAAGAAAAGTCTTTAAAAGATTAATGTCTTTATAATTAATCGTTTGGTCTAGTTTAATAGGAGATACTCTTGTTCTAGCTTTATATGCCACCATAATAATTTCTTTTATTTAATTTCTTTATGACTTGTGTGCTTATTGCAATAACGACAGAATTTATTTAACTCAATTCGTTCTGGGGTATTTTTTCTATTTTTCTTCGTTGTATAACGAGAGACACCTGCAGATCGTTTCATGTCATTTGTTCTACACTCTGTACACTCAAGTGTAATTACTAGGCGTGTTCCTTTAGATTTAGCCATTTTCGTTAATTTTAAATTTTTATATAATAAAGTTATTCTTATTTTCCCATATTTTTTAATGAATTCCAAGGTTTAAATAAAAAATTATTTAAACTTGTTCTATAAAGAAGGGTACTGTAAACTTAAACTATTAAAAATTAAATAAAAAACTACTAAAAATGGCAAACATAAAATCAGCAGTTAAAAGAATTGACGTAACAAAACGTAATACTCAAAGAAACAAAGTTTATTCTTCAAATATTAAAACTTTCACTAAAAAATATCTTGTTTCGCTAAATGCTTATAAAGAAGACCCCAACGAAACAAATTTAACTATAGTAATGGATAACCTAAATACTATCTACAGTAAATTAGATAAAGCGACTAAAGTAAATGTATTACATAAAAATACAGCAGCGCGAAAAAAATCCGCATTACGTAATGCTTTAACTGCAGCACAAGGCGCATAATACTAATAAGAAGATATAAAGCCTCATTACGTAAAATTCATTAATGTTAGAGATTGAAAAAAATAAATTTTAATAAAATTAAGAATCTTTATGAATAAAAAGGCTTTTTTAACAACATTACCAGATTTTGTTGAAATTCAACGTGCAAGTTTTTGCTGGTTTTTATCGAAGGGATTAAGTGAAGAATTAGAAAAATTTTCATCAATAAAAGATTTTGCAAATATTATTGAGCTAAACTTTTACGGTCAAGAATACAAAATTCGAAAACCAAAATATGATACAAATGAATCAAAACAACGTGACGGTACATATGCAGTAAGAATATATGTACCGATGTCAATTACGGTGTTTGACAATCAAAAGCTAAACCAAAAAAACACCAAAACTAATGTATTTATAGGTGAATTACCTCTAATTACAGACCGCGGAACTTTTATTATTAATGGATGTGAACGTGTTGTAATAAATCAAATTATCCGTAGCCCCGGAATTTACTATAAAGAAGATTTTTCTAAAAAAGGAACCCCTTTATATAGCGCAACATTAATACCTAACCGCGGTTCATGGCTTAAATTCGAAATTGACAAAAAGAAAAACCTAACTGTCAGTATTGATAAAACAGAAAAAATTAATATCGTAAAATTCTTCAAAATTCTAGACATTTCTATACCCGAAATTCTAGGTAGCTTAACATACCCAGAATTTTTTGAACAACTAATAGAAAAAGAAATTGAAGAACTGAAAGATGAAAATTACGATACCCAAGAAATACAAGAATTCTTCGATACAAGAATTTTTAACCCCAAATATTACGATATCGGAAACGTAGGACGCTATAGATTAAACGCTCGATTCAATCTAAATATCCCCAAACATGTTAATGATATAACTAATCAAGATATAATCGCTATAATTGACGGTCTAATTAATTTAGAGTATAAGGAAGGCGAACTTGATGACATTGATCATCTACAAAATCGACGTGTTCGATCAGTAGGTGAATTACTACAAACTCAATTTCGTTCTGGTTTAACTCGATTAGAACGTATTCTTTCAGAACGAATGAGTATTTGTGACCCTAATGTTCTAAAAGTAACCACACTTGTAAATCCCAAACCAATAATTTCAATGATGAGAGAATTTTTTGGGTCAAGTCAATTATCTCAATTTTTAGACCAAACTAATCCACTTGCAGAATTAACACACCGAAGACGAATAAGTGGTTTAGGACCAGGTGGATTTAGTCGCGATCATGTAAGTTTTGCTGTTCGTGATATTCACCCAAGTCATTATGGGCGTATATGCCCCATTGAAACACCCGAAGGTCAAAACGCCGGTTTAATTTCCTCTCTTTCTGTATACGCACGAGTAAATTCCTTTGGTTTTATCGAAACTCCATTCTTTCAAGTAAAAAATGGTATTGTTTTACAAACACAACCAGCAATCTATCTAACAGCAGATGAAGAAGATAAATTAAAAATAGCAGCCGCTGACACACAAATAAACGAAGAAGGACTAATTCTTCAGGAACAACTTACAGTTAGATATAATCAGGAATTCCAGAAAATACCTTCAACTGAAGTTCAATTAATAGCCGTATCTACTGTACAAATTATTTCTTCAGCTGCCGCATTAATCCCATTTTTAGAACACGATGATGCAAATAGAGCATTAATGGGATCTAATATGCAACGCCAAGCTGTTCCATTACTTTATCCAACAAAACCAATTATCGGAACTGGATTAGAAAGCCAATTAGCTACTGATGCAGGTATGGTCGTAATTAGTTATACCGATGGTCAAGTAATAGATGTATCAAACGATTACATCGTAATACGTGATAATTTAGGAAAAGAAACTCTTTACACTCTTCAAAAATATACCCGTTCAAATCAAGATACTTGTATTAATCAACGACCAATTGTTTGGAAAGGTGAATATGTCACATCAGGTCAAATTATTGCAGATGGACCCGGAACAGATGGTGGTGAAACAGCACTTGGCCAAAATATTACAGTAGCTTACATGCCATGGGAAGGCTATAACTATGAAGATGCCCTTTTAATTAACGAACGACTAGTTTACGCAGACCTTTTCACATCAATTCATATTGAAAAATATGATTTAGAAGTACGAGAAACAAAAACTGGAACAGAAGAATTAACAAAAGATTTACCAAACGTAAACGAACAAACTGTTAAGAATTTAGATGAAAACGGAATTATCCATAAAGGAACATTTGCCAAAGCAGGTGATATTCTTGTAGGTAAAATTACACCAAGTGAGGAAGCAGACGAAATTCCGGAAGGACGTTTATTACGAGCAATTTTCGGAGAAAAAGCTCAATCTGTAATTGATAATTCTTTACGAGTTCCAAATGGAAGCTATGGACGAGTTCTAGATATAAGAATTTTCTCACGAGAAAATGGAGACGAACTACCTGCCTCAACTGAATCAATAATACGAGTATTTTTAGCTCAAATGAGAAAAATACAAGTAGGAGATAAAATAGCAGGGCGACATGGAAATAAAGGTATTATTTCTAGAATCTTACCAAGACAAGATATGCCTTACTTACCAAATGGAAAACCTGTTGACTTAATATTAAATCCTCTAGGTGTACCTTCTCGTATGAACGTAGGACAACTTTTTGAAGGACTTTTCGGTTTTGCAGGAGATAACCTGGACAAACGTTTCAAAATTATGCCTTTTGATGAAATGTATGGTCAAGAAGCTTCCCGTATTCTAATAAATAAATCTCTAAAAAAAGCTAAGAAATACCAAAAACAGCCCTGGTTATACAATGATTATTCTCCAGGAAAAATAAGATTAAAAGATGGTCGTACAGGCGAATATCTAGATAATCCAGTAACTGTATGTAAGAGTTATATACTAAAACTAGTACACCTAGTAGATGATAAAATTCACGCACGATCAACAGGACCTTACTCTTTAGTAACACAACAACCTTTGGGAGGTAGATCACAACAAGGTGGACAAAGATTAGGTGAAATGGAAGTTTGGGCACTTGAAGCATTCGGTGCAGCTCATACTCTACAAGAACTATTAACACTTAAATCTGACGATATGCATGGGCGAAATGAAGCTCTAAATGCAATTGTAAAAGGAGATCCAATACCTAAACCAGGTATACCTGAATCCTTCAAAGTATTAATTCTTGAACTTCAATCATTAGGCTTAGATATTAGCATGTATAAAATCAAAAAAGATTTTATTGGAGAAACAGAAGGTATCGAAATCGATATTATGGAAAAATCAAATAAAACGAAATTCGTACCAAATTATAAATCTATAGAAATAAAATAAAGTTTATATAACTCACAATGAATTTTAAACATGATTTTGACTACATAAAAATCAATTTAGCTTCACCTAAGCGAATAAAAGAATGGGGAGAAAGAACTCTCCCAAATGGACAAATAGTTGGGGAAGTTACTAAATCTGAAACTATCAACTATAGAACATTTAAACCAGAAATGGATGGTTTATTCTGCGAAAAAATATTCGGACCCGTAAAAAATTGGGAATGTTATTGTGGGAAATATAAACGCGTCGAACCAAATGAACTATTGGTATGTGAAAGATGCGGTGTAGAAGTTACTGAATCTAGAGTTCGTAGACATCGCATGGGTTATATTGACCTCGTATCACCTGTAACACATGTTTGGTACTTAAAAGGAATACCAAGTTACCTTAGCTTACTTTTAAAGCGACGTTTAAGAACTTTAGAAGAAATTATTTACTTTAATCAATATTTAATCCTAAATCATGTTCCTTTTCAAAACGCAGAAAATAATCTTAACAATAACTTAAATTTTGAAGATTATTTACATTCATCTGATGAAGAAAATTATAGTTTTGAAAATAACCGAGCCAAAATAGGTGCCGAAGCAATCAAATATCTATTAAAAAATATAGACCTTGAAAAAGAACTTGTTAAAAATAGATTAGCTTTAAGCTTATTAGACCATGGTCATAAATTATTTGATGAAAATACAGATCAAAATTCAACAACTCATAAAGAAACACGAGAAAAATTAATTCGACGAATTAGGCTAATCGAAAATTTTCTCGCAACTGGTTCAGATCCAAGTTGGATGGTACTTGATGTAATACCTGTTATTCCTCCAGGATTAAGACCAATGGTACAGCTTGATGGGGGACGCTTCGCTACATCAGATTTAAATGAACTATATAGACGTGTAATAACACGTAATAATAGATTAGCTCGATTATTAAAGATTTATGCACCAGCAATCATAGTACATAATGAAAAAAGAATGTTGCAAGAAGCTGTAGATGCATTAATTGATAATGGAAAACGCGGTCGAAAAGCTCTAGGTGCTCACAACCGAGCCTTAAAATCATTATCAGATATAATTGAAGGAAAACATGGTAGATTCCGACAAAATTTACTAGGAAAACGAGTAGATTATTCTGGACGTTCAGTAATTATTGTTGGACCATCTCTAAAATTAAACCAATGTGGGTTACCCCACGAAATTGCCCTTGAATTATTCCAACCATTTATAATTCATCAGCTAATTATTCATGGCTTAGCTAGTAATATGAAATTAGCAAAAAAACTAATTCAAACTGGAGAACCAATAATTTGGACAATTTTAGAAAATATTTTAAAAGAACATCCAATTTTATTAAATCGAGCTCCTACATTACATAGATTAGGTATACAAGCATTTGAACCTATTTTAGTAGAAGGACGCGCAATTCAATTACACCCATTAGTTTGTCCTGCTTTCAATGCTGATTTTGACGGAGATCAAATGGCTATACATGTTCCACTTTCAACTGAAGCACAATTAGAAGCAAAAAATTTAATGTTAGCTCCAAATAATTTCTTATCACCTGCCACAGGTGATCCGATAATTTTACCTAGCCAAGACATGGTTCTAGGTTGCTATTATTTAACAGTAGACAACCCAACCGCTGAAAAAAATAGAAACCATTACTTCTCAAACTACCAAGATGTAATGCTTGCTCATGGACAAAATAAAATTTCTGTTCATACACCCGTTTGGGTAAAGACTCTAGATGTAAATACAAATGATCCAAAAACTATCGAAAGTTCAAAAACTTCAGAATTACAATTCGATAAAATGAACGGTACAAAATATATTCGTACAACACCTGGACGAATCTTATTAAATACAACAATATCAAAAAATTTATATGTAGAATCTTAATATAATGGTAAAAAAAATAAAATTTAAAAACCAGATATTTAGTAAAAAAGAACTAAAAGAAGTAATCTACGACGCTTTTACGAATTATGGAATCGCACGCGCAAGTGAATTATCTGATGAACTGAAAGAACTCGGATTTCATTATGCTACGCAAGCCGGTATCTCTATTAGTGTAGAAGATTTAAAAATACCTCCAAGTAAAGACAGCTTAATAACTAGCTCGCAAAATGAAATTTTAGAGTCTGATTTAGCATATGCACGTGGAGAAATTACATCTGTTGAACGATTTCAAAAAGTAATTGATACATGGAATAATACAAGTGAAACATTAAAGAATAATGTTGTAGATTATTTTGGTAAAACTGATCCTCTAAACTCAATTTATTTAATGGCCTTCTCAGGGGCACGAGGAAATCTTTCTCAAGTAAGACAACTTGTAGGAATGCGAGGTTTAATGTCAGACCCGAACGGTCAAATTATTGATATTCCAATTATCCATAATTTTCGTGAAGGTCTAACAATAACAGACTACATCATGTCAGCATATGGTGCTAGAAAAGGTGTAGTTGATACAGCCCTAAGAACAGCTGATTCAGGTTATTTAACAAGACGTTTAATTGATGTAGCACAAGATGTTATTATTCGAGAACCGGACTGTGGAACAAAACGTTCACTTAAGGTTTACTATAAAAATAACAAAAAACACTTTATTGAAAAAATCTTAGGTCGAACAAGCGCGGAAAATGTTTATGGCCCACAATTAAATAATTTAATTGTTCGAAAAAATGAACAAATAACATCAGATATTGCAGATCAAATAATAAAAGAAGAAATTAAAGCAATCAAACTAAGATCACCTTTAACTTGTGAATCAACACGTTCAATTTGTCAAAAATGTTATGGATGGAACTTATCACATGGTAAAATGGTAGACTTAGGTGAAGCAGTAGGAATTATTGCCGCACAATCAATTGGTGAACCTGGGACCCAATTAACAATGCGAACATTCCACACAGGGGGAATCTTCACAGCCGACCCAAGTCGACAAATTCGAGCTAAAAAAACAGGTTTCTTAAAATTTAATTCAAATTTACAAACCCGACCAAATCGAACAATATACGGTAGTAATATCGACATGGTAGAACGTGAAACCTCGTTCACTATTATTGATTATCAAAAAAATATAACAGAAACAAAACTTCCCGCAGATAGCTCAATTTTTATTAAAAATGAAAGCTTCGTCAAAGAAGGAGATTTACTAGCCGAATTACCTCTAAAAAACCAACAAACAACACAGGCACGTAAAAATATTAATGCACCACATTCAGGTGAAGTTATACGCCAAAAAAACTCTGATACCGCATGGATTCTTGAAGGAGAACTTTATGATATACCTAGCAATAGTTTCATAAATAATTTTAAAATTGATCAAAAAATTACCAAACACGATAATCTAACCTATTTTAAAATCATTTCAAAAAATGAAGGGATTTTAACTATTGAAAAAAACAAAGTAAATAATCAAATTGAAAATTTTAAAATTTTAAATTGCTTAAGTTTGTTCGAATTACCGTTATTTCTTGACAAAAAACAAGATAATTTAGTCATTGTTACACCAAAAAATACAAAATACGTAATTCAAGAATTACCGAAAAAATTAAAATCAAAACGATTTCTTTTTGCAAATCAAGTCGAAAATAATTATAAAACGGATAGTGGTGGTCAAGTTTTTTACCCCAAAGCAAAAGACTTTTTAGAATATAACTCTGAACTAGAAACCGAAACAATAAGTAAAAATGGAAAAATTTTATTTGTTCCCCAAGAAACCCATATTATCAATAGGGATAAGTCTTTATTAATCGTACCAAATCAGACGAAATTAGAAAATCCAGGTACAGAACTGATAAATGATATTTTTTCTAAAACTAATGGATTTTTAGAAACAAAAGAATCAAACCAAATTTTACAAGAAATAACTATAAAACCCGGCGAATTCTTTGAATATAAGAAATTAGCTGAGAATGAAATTAAACAAATTAAAGAACTAAATCAGAAAATATATTTTCCAGGGGAAATTATTTTTGATGACATTTTAGTGAATTATTTAACTCTCTTAGAAATAGTTGAAATTCAAGATGGATATGGTATCATATTACGCCCAATCCAAGAATTTAATATAGCTAAACCAAATTCTAAAGAACTAGAACAATCCTTAAATCAAACGAATAAAATAAGATTTAAAACGATTAGTTCATTAACCTCTCGATCAACTTCAAAAACAAAGAAAAAAGAAAGTTTTAACCTTGTCGAATCTTCAATTTGGACCGAAAACTTAGATGAAATCGAAAATACGAAAACAACTTTAATTTATAACGTAATACCCGATAAAAAGAATTCTGAGATATATAATTTAGCTCTAATGACAGAAGAAAAAATAAATATATCTAACTTTTTATCAAAAAAATTAATTGACGAAAAATTAAAATTAACTCTGTGCGTAAAAAATTATCAATACTTAGAACCACAAACAGTAATTGGTTTAATCTCCACTACCCCAAAAAATAATTTAGAAATTAAACAAATTAAAAAATTAAATCAACGTAGTGAGCAAATTCTTCTTGTCGGAAAAGAAAACTACCAAATATATAATAATAATGGAAGCTTCTTTTATCCTAAAAAAGGAGATATGATAAAAGTTGGGGATAAAATATCACCATTACTAAAAGTAGATTATTCCGGAAAAGTAATTCAAGTAGATTCAAAAACATTAACAATTCATAAAGCAACACCATTTTTTGTAACCAAAGGTACCGAATTACAGAAGAAGTCAAATGATTTTATTAAAAAAGAAGAATTACTAGGAACAATTACTTTTGAACAAATTGTAACAGGGGATATTGTACAAGGTTTACCAAAAATTGAAGAAATTTTAGAAGCACGAAAACCTCAAAACCCTGCTTTATTAAGTGAAAATACTGGAATTGTAACAAAAATAAGTAATTCCGACATAGAAAAAATTTCTACTATCGAAATGCTAGGTAATACAAATACCCCAAATGTAAACCTATCTAATTCAGGAAAAAGACAAACGATTAATTACACAATAAATAGAAAAAAAACGGGTAAAGCAATCATTGTTAAGAAAAATGATTATATCTATGTAGGACAGCCATTAACTGAAGGTTCTGTAAACCCTCATAATTTATTAGTAACATATTTTAATTACTATAAAAATTTTGGTGATGATTATGAAGCAGCATATCAAAGCTTTAAAAATGTCCAATTATTATTAATTCAAAAAGTACAACAAGTTTACAACTCTCAAGGTGTAGATATTGCCGATAAACATTTGGAAATTATTATTAAAAGAATTACATCAAAAGTTCAAATAAACAAAACAGGAGGTAGCTTCTTATTACCAGGTGAACTTATTGAATTAAAACAAATCCAATACATAAATGAAATATTAGAAAATTCAAATAAAATTCTAGCAACTTACCAACCAATCTTATTAGGTATTACAAAAGCATCACTTGTTACCGATAGTTTTATATCAGCCGCAAGTTTTCAGGAAACAACAAAAATTTTAACTGCTGCAGCTATAGAAGGTAAAATCGATTGGCTACGTGGCCTTAAAGAAAACGTTATTATTGGACGATTAATTCCAGTTGGTACAGGTTTTAAACAAAATACTAATAAGAAAGTTTTAAATTAAAAACTTTAAAAAAGGTTTTAACTATGGTAACCTATTTCAGATAGAAAATAACTATTATTAACAAACGGAGAATTTTTATTATGGCTACTGTACAATTAGCCCAACTACTTGAAGCCGGAGTACACTTTGGCCACAAAGCAAATCGATGGAATCCAAAAATGTTCCCTTACATTTATGCAGAACGAGATGGTATCCACATTTTGGACCTAGTTCAAACATCTCAATTATTAAATGAAGCTTGTTTATTCGTAAATACAGCAGCACAAAAAGATAAAATATTTTTATTTGTAGGAACAAAACCTCAAGCAGCTGCAACAATTGCTCAAGAAGCAAAAAACTGTAATTCATTTTACGTGAATCACCGTTGGCTAGGTGGAATGTTAACAAATTGGACAACCGTAAAAACACGAATTGAACGATTAAAACTACTAGAACAACAGCAACTTGATGGAATTTTCGATATTTTACCGAAAAAAGAAGCCGCAAGTATGAGTAAGGAACTTGACAAGCTACAAAAACATTTAGGAGGTATCAAAGATATGCCACGCGTTCCTGATGTTCTTATCGTAGTCGATCAACGTCGAGAATTAACTGCTATTAAAGAAGCTGCTAACTTAAATATACCTATTATTTCAATTCTTGATACGAACTGTGATCCTGATTTAGTAGATATCCCTATTCCAGGAAACGATGATTCAATTGGTTCAATTAAATTAATCCTAAAAACCTTAGGAAAAAGTATTTTAAATGGTTCTGTAAACACAAGTGAGTAAATTTAATTGCAAATGCATATAAATCGACTTAATAAGGGTACGTAATAGTTATAATGAAGTTGTATAAAATACTTTTGCCTAACTATTATGTACCCTTTTAGTTTAATGAACACTTCATCTATGCAATTAAGTGGCGTAGAAGTTGGGGTTCACTATTATTGGGATATCGCAGGAATTTCTGTACACGGTCAAGTATTTATTGTGATGTGGTTTGTGTTTGCTCTACTTTTAGGTGCTTCTGTTCTAGGAACATCTTCAACAGAACAAATTCCAAAAGGCTGGCAAAACTTTATGGAGTCAGTCCTGGAATTCACACAAGATATCGCAAAAAATCAACTTGGCGAAAGCTTGTACCGTCCCTGGGTTCCTTTTATTAGTACACTATTTCTTTTCGTTTTTGGTTGTAACTGGGCAGGTGCTCTTATCCCATGGAAGATTATTGAACTTCCAGAAGGTGAGTTAGCTGCACCAACAAATGATATCAATACTACAGTAGCTCTTGCACTGTTAGTATCGGTTTTCTATTTCTACGGTGGTTTAAGAAAAAAAGGTTTAGGTTACTTTAAGCGTTACCTAGAACCAACTCCAATTCTTTTACCGATTAACATCCTAGAAGATTTTACAAAACCTTTATCATTAAGTTTCCGATTATTCGGTAACGTTTTAGCTGATGAGTTAACAGTAAGTGTATTAACATTACTAGTACCACTAATTATCCCTCTTCCAATTATGGGTCTTGGTGTATTTGCTAGTTCTGTACAAGCACTGATCTTCTCAACACTAGCAGCAGCATATATTGCTGAAGCTGTTGAATAAGATTTAAAAAACTCACTAAAAAGAAACCTGTTAGTTTAACAAAACAAGTTATATACATTTATTATTTATATATAGGTAATTTATTATGGATTCATTAATCTCTGCTGCATCAGTAATCGCTGCTGGTCTTTCTGTTGGTTTAGCTGCAATCGGTCCTGGTATTGGTCAAGGTCAAGCGGCTGGTGCTGCTGTTGAAGGTATTGCACGTCAACCTGAAGCTGAAAACAAAATTCGTGGTACACTACTTCTAAGTTTAGCCTTCATGGAAGCCTTAACAATTTACGGTTTAGTAGTATCTCTATCACTATTATTCGCTAACCCATTCACTAGCTAAAATTAATGCCAAGACATTTGACAGAAACCTGTTTGAATGTCTTGGCATTCATTCTATCTACTCACTATATAAATACGAATAATATTGAAGGTTATGAACGAACAAATTTTTATTCTTCTAGCTCAAGAAGGTGGACCAGGAGGATTATTTGATATCGGTGCAACTTTACCTTTAGTAGCACTACAATTTTTAATATTGATGTTTGTCCTAAATTCAATATTATATAATCCCCTAATTACTTTAATGAATCAAAGAAACGAATACATTCTTGATAATTTAAGTAAAGCTTCTGAAATGCTTATTACTGCTGAAGAATTAACAACACAGTATGAAGCAGATCTTTCAACAACAAAGAAAGAAGCACAACAAGAAATTACACAACTACAAAAAGTACAAAAAGAAAGTTTTGATGCTGAATTATCAATGTCTCAAAAGAGTATTGACACATTAGTATCAAGAATTTTAGAAAACTTTAATAGTAAAAAAGAAACTGTTTTAGCTGGTTTAGGAAGCGAAATTGATTCCTTAAGCTCACAAATGGTTACAAAACTTTTTGCTCAACGTGCATAATTAATTGTCACGTTTTTGAAATTTATAGCAAAACTAAAAAATTGCTAGTATTGAATTAGATTATCTTGCTATTTAAAAATATGGAAATTTTAGAACAAGCACCATTAATGCTTGCAAATGGATTTGGTATTAATACAGATATTTTTGAAACAAATATTGTAAACCAAATTATTCTAGGCGGAGGTCTTTTTGTTTTAGGTCGTGATTTTTTAACAGAATCTCTAGGCCAACGTCAAGCTGAAATCATGAGCGGTGTTCAAGATTCAGAAAAACGCTTAAATGAAGCAACAACTCGACTAGAAGAAGCAAAAAAACAATTATCTCAAGCTCGTGTAATTATTGAAGAAATTCAAAAAGAAACAGCTGCAACAAAATCAAAATTACTAGTAAGTGATTATGAAGCTGCTAAAACAGAATTAAGTCGTCGATTTGAAACAGCTGCAACAACCTTAACAAATCGTGAGCGTCTAATCTTAAGCGAGATTAAGCAAAATGTATCTTTATTAGCCCTAAAGCAGGTTGTTTCTACAATTGAGAAACAAACAGGTGCAGAAGATGAGCAAAGTCGTTATATGCAAGAAAGTATTAAAATGGTAGGTTCATCATCAGGAGGCGCAAATGAGTAATAAAATTCTTACATCAAAAATCGCAGGTCCATATGCAGCAGCTTTACTAGATCTAGCTGTTTCAACACATACAGTAGATTTTGTTACTGCTGATGTTAATGACCTTTTAGAACTTTTTGAAACAAATGAAGAATTTACATCATATTTAACAAATCCTTTATATGATATCGCTTCAAAAAAATCTGTTTTAGAAAAAGTAATTGCACCACAATTCTTTAATCAAAACACAACAAAGTTCCTTATGGTACTTGTTGACCGTAATCGTATTGGTATTTTCCAATCAATTGCAGAAAAGTATCTGCAACTTGTATATGATTTAGCTGAAATTAAAATTGCACAAGTTACGTCGGCATTTGAATTATCTCCAGAACAAGAAATGGACTTAATTTCACAATTACGCACACGTACTGGAGCAAAAGAAATTAAATTAGTAACAAGTGTAGATCGTACGCTTTTAGGTGGATTACAAGTACAAATAGGTTCTAGTGTAATCGACGTAAGTTTAAAAGGTCAATTACGACAACTTGCAGATCAATTAGAAACAACTCTATTCTAACTAATTCATTTAAATTAATAATTAATAAGGTAAAAGTATGGTTAATATTCGTCCTGACGAAATTAGTAGTATTATTCGTGACCAAATTGAAGGTTACGATAAAGAAGTTCAAGTAAACAACGTTGGTACAGTTCTTCAAGTTGGAGATGGTATTGCACGTGTTTATGGTTTAGATCAAGTAATGTCTGGTGAACTTCTAGAATTTGAAGATAGTTCAATTGGTATTGCACTAAACTTAGAGAACGATAACGTCGGTGTTGTACTAATGGGTAATGGTCTAGCAATCTCAGAAGGTAGTACTGTAACTGCAACAGGTAAAATTGCACAGGTTGACGTAGGTCCTGGTATTCTAGGTCGTATTGTAAACCCTCTAGCTGCACCAATTGATGGTCTAGGTGAGATTGAAACTGATGAGTCTAACTTAATCGAAGCAATGGCACCAGGTATTATTAGTCGTAAATCAGTTTGTGAACCAATGCAAACAGGTATTACAGCGATTGATACTATGATTCCTGTTGGCCGTGGTCAACGTGAGCTTATCATTGGTGACCGTCAAACAGGTAAGACATCAATTGCGGTTGATACAATTATTAACCAAAAAACAGAAGATGTTGTTTGTGTTTACGTAGCAATTGGTCAAAAAGCTTCATCTGTTGCTGAGATTATCACAACACTAACTGAAAAAGGTGCTTTAAGCTATACAGTAGTAGTAGCAGCAAATGCAAATGACCCTGCAACACTACAATACATCGCACCATATACAGGTGCTGCAATTGCTGAGTACTTCATGTACAAAGGTAAAGCAACACTAATCATTTACGATGATTTATCTAAGCAAGCACAAGCTTACCGTCAAATGTCACTGTTATTACGTCGTCCACCAGGACGTGAAGCATACCCTGGTGATGTATTCTACTTACACTCGCGTTTATTAGAGCGTGCAGCTAAGTTAAGTGATGAACTAGGTGGTGGTAGTATGACTGCATTACCTATTATTGAAACACAAGCAGGTGATGTATCAGCGTACATTCCAACTAACGTAATTTCAATTACAGACGGACAAATCTTCTTATCAGGTGATTTATTTAACTCAGGTATCCGTCCTGCAGTAAACGTAGGTATTTCAGTATCACGTGTAGGATCAGCAGCTCAAGTTAAAGCAATGAAGCAAGTAGCTGGTAAACTAAAACTAGAATTAGCTCAATTCGCAGAATTAGAAGCATTTGCACAATTTGCATCTGATTTAGACCAAGCAACACAAAACCAATTAGCACGTGGTGCACGTTTACGTGAACTACTTAAGCAGCCACAAGGTTCTCCACTTTCAGTAGCTGAGCAAGTAGCAATCGTTTACGCCGGTATTAACGGTTTAGTTGATGATTTAGAAGTTGGACAAATTAAGAAATTTAGTACTGGCCTAATTTCTTACTTAGGTACATCAAAGCCAGAATACGGTAGCAGTGTTGCATCTTCAGGTAAATTTGATGATGCTGCAGAAACTATTGTTAAGGAAGCTGTAGAAACAGTTAAAGCTGGTCTTTAATTAAAGCCTTAAAAACTATAAATTAAAATTGCAGATCTTTGAATAATTCAAAGATCTGCAATTTTTTTTATGCATAAAAAAAGACCTTTTCCTTTTAAAGGAAAGGGTTTTTTTATTATTTAAGCTGGTGAAGGGACTTGAACCCCCGACCTACTGATTACAAATCAGTTGCTCTACCAATTGAGCTACACCAGCGATACGAAATTATTATATAAGGTAAAAAGCCTGATGTCAAGAAATGTTTTAAAACATGAAACTAAATTAAAATATACTAGAATTTTAATTATGTTTAAGGGTTGCCACACAACAATAGATTGTGTTATGATATGTTCATAAAGTTGCGGGTATAGCTCAGTGGTAGAGCGCGACCTTGCCAAGGTCGATGTCGCGCGTTCGAATCGCGTTACCCGCTTAAAAAACTAAAAACTATAAAAGTTTAAATTAAATTTAATATTTGACAATAAAAAATAAGTTAATTATAATAATTTTATATAAGGGCGTGTAGCTCAGTGGACTAGAGCGCGTGGCTACGAACCACGGTGTCAGGGGTTCGATTCCCTTCTCGCCCAATAAAAAATAAAAAGCCGTTTCCAAATTCATTTTTAAAATGAATTTGGAAACGGCTTTTTTATTATTTAAAACTCATAAAATCACATTCTAGATTAAAGGGATGAACCTAACCCTGAATATGAACCATATATAAATAGAGCTAATACACCTAAAGCAGCTAAACCGCCCACAAGTGCTACTAGCCATAATGGAATTCGACCTGTACCTGCCATAAACGTTTTCTCCTAGAGATTAGTTAAAGAAATAGCTTGAGAATAGAACAGCTAATACGAAAATAAGAAGTAAACCCCAGTACAATGAAGTACGACTTAATTCTACAGGCTGTCTATTAGGATTAGGACCTGACATATTTCTTATACTCCTATCTTTGAATAAATTGCATAGATGTAATTGCTCCTAAGAAAAATACTGTAGGAACAGCTAAAGCGTGAATCGTTAACCAACGGAATGTAAAAATTGGATAAGCAACGGGTTGATTTGTATTCTTTACCATAAAACTTCCTTATTATAAACCTTTAGTTAAATCTTCAAGTTCTTCTTTAGCACTGAAGCGATCGTTAACTAATGGAATTTGTTGACGATCTTGTGTGAAATATTCATCCGGACGAGGTGTTCCAAAAACATCGTATGCTAAACCAGTCGCAACGAAAAGAAAGCCCGAAACAAATAATGATGGAATCGTAATGCTATGGATAATCCAATAACGGACACTTGTAATAATATCCGAAAAAGGGCGTTCACCGGTAGAACCACCTGACATAATATTTTGATTTTAATTGATATAAACTTAGTGTAATTATTTTGCGCTAAATGTTTTTATTTATTTTAAATAAAATAAATAAAAAGAATATCCTTATCTAAAACCGACTGATGCTTGCCAAACAAAAGCAAGTAACAGGAAAAATACCGGAATTGCTGGTAATACGTCAACAATTGGACTAAAAACTGCATAAGCTTCCGGTAACTTAGAAACTAGGATAGTTGTCATAATTTCGATTATTTTTTAAACATAAATTTGACATTACAGTCATATTATTATTATAGACATATAAATTTAATTGATCTATTAAAATTTTTTTGTTAATATAACTTTATAAGTATAAGTAGGAGAGATGGCTGAGTGGTCGAAAGCGGTAGATTGCTAATCTATTGTATCAATTATCGATACCGGGGGTTCGAATCCCCCTCTCTCCTCTTGACAAAATTTAAACTACGAAGTATCATAGTTCTTGTAGAATAAATCTTGGGATTGTAGTTCAATTGGTTAGAGCACCGCCCTGTCACGGCGGAAGTTGCGGGTTCGAGTCCCGTCAGTCCCGTAATATCTTTAAACTAAATTTTTTAATAGAAATTCAAAAAAAATTAAGTATAATATAAATGACAAAATAATAATGTAATAAAAATTAACTAATATTTAACTATGATCGAACCATTTCTTTTCGGAATCGTTTTAGGCATGATTCCAGTATCTCTAGCAGGATTATTTGTAGCAGCATACCTACAATACCGTCGTGGTAACCAACTACTGTAACTAAATTTACGAATTTAAATTGAATTAAATATCGTTTTGAGAATATAATTAGTTGTATAATACTAACCTTATATAATTTATGGCAAATTTTGTAAAACCCTACAAAAATGATCCATTCGTAGGTCATTTATCGACACCGATCTCAACATCAGCGGCAACACGTGCTATTTTAGGTAATTTACCTGCATATAGACCAGGTCTTTCAAATGTTCTTCGTGGTTTAGAAATCGGAATGGCTCATGGTTATTTTTTACTAGGGCCATTCACATACTTAGGACCTCTAAGAAAGTCAGAAGTTGCTAATTTAGCAGGTCTTTTCTCAACTTTCGGTTTAATTATTATTTTAGCTGTAGGTATTTCTTCATACGGTTTCGTTCAATTTGATGGAACAGAACCTGGTGAAGGACTACAAACAAAAGACGGTTGGACTAAATTTAGTGGAGGATTCACAATTGGTGCTTTTGGTGGTGCGTTATTTGCATACCTATTACTAAATTTTGTGAAATAAAATAAATATAAAATAATTAAAGTCTTTTTTAATTAAAAAAAAAGAGCTATAATTAGTTATCATGATAAAAGAGGCGGCATAGCCAAGTGGTAAGGCAGTGGATTGCAAATCCATCATTCTCCAGTTCGAATCTGGATGCCGCCTAACTTTTTACGAATGATAATTGGGGGCATGGTGGAATGGTAGACACGACGGACTTAAAATCCGTTGACCGTTAAGGTTGTGGGGGTTCAAGTCCCCCTGCCCCTAAGATTTAAAAAATTATACTCAAAATTAATGTAGGATACTACATTAATAAAAATTATTGTTTTACTTTTAAATATTCTGTATCGACTAAAGAATCTCTAGATAATGCAATTTTACCTGTTCGTGCAATTTCATTAATACCGAATTTAAACAAAAGCTGTTCTATAGCAGCCATTTTACCGGGATCACCTGTAACTTCTAAAGTTAAAGATTCAATAGCTAAATCAACAACCTTAGCTCGAAAAACATCTGCAATTTCTAAAACTTCAGATCTAGTAGCTTTCGTTGTTGTTACTTTTAATAGCATTAATTCACGTTCAACACATGGAACATTAGTAACATCTTGAACTTTTAAAACATTAATTAATTTATACAATTGCTTGGTAATTTGTTCAATAGTTCTAGGATCACCTGATAAAACCATAGTAATACGAGAAATACCAACTTGTTCTGCAGGACCAACTGCTAGACTTTCAATATTAAAACCACGACGAGCGAATAAACCTGAAATACGACTTAGCACACCAGATTCATCCTCAACTAACACGGATAATGTATATTTCATAAATAGAATTTACTACTAATTTTTATAGAATGATTATACGATATAACAATAGACTTTGTCTAATCTTTAAATAAAGTGTTATTCTTAATTACTAAAATTGGCTCTGGCGGGATTTGAACCTGCGACCTTGGGCTTATGAGTCCCCTGCTCTAACCACTGAGCTACAGAGCCTTCTTAAAATCTACTAAAAATTAATAATAAATTTATCTGTATAGATACATTTCAACAGAAATAATTAATTTTGTCAAATATTTTAGCAGTTAAATTTAAGAATTAATGTGATGATCATTTATTAAACATAAATTTTAAGAATATTTTTCATCACTAAGAGATAATTTCCTGAAACTTTTATCATTACCGACTTATGTTATTTTACGAAATTTATTCTTTTGGAGACTTTTTAGATACAGGATATAAAGAAGAAAATTTATGACGTCTGGGACCACAAACATCTTTCCATGGACCTGCTTGTCTTTTTGTACTCGTGTACAAAGGATTTGAATAAAAATCTTTTCTATGAAAATAAGGATTACGACGAGTATCACTAGGTAATCCATTTGGTGAGCTCTTCATAAACTTAAATCTATTTGAACGTACTGAATTTATTTCAGTATAATTTCCTGCATAAAAGTATTTCGTACCATTTGAATCACTATAGTATCCACGATTATTTTCAATACCAAAATAAGTTGTTTTATCATCACCATTAAATATTTGGTTATACATATTTGTATAATAAGAAAATAAACCTGTTGCAGGGTTCATATACATTTTTTGAGAACCAACCTTTAAATAACCTAAACCATAACCACAAGTATCATGTGTATTAATACCATAACTTTTTAAAATTTCAGGACCCAATAAAAAAATAGGTAAATTTGTTCGTTTACGAATTCTTTCGTTTTGAATATTAGAATTAATTAAAGGATAATTAACATAATAACGAAGACTACGACGAGCGCGTTTATTTCTATCTTCAAAAAACTTTTTATCAAAATCAACACCAATTGATAAAGGATCCATTTCAGATTTCAAAGAACGTCTTAACATAAAATCGGACTGTGGTAAAAATGGATCACTTTCGTTTAAAGCATTATTTAACACTGGATAATTCTTATTCGATAAGAAATCCATCTCACAAAATTTTAAGGGTAATGGAATAAATCTCTCTTTATAGAATTTCTTAGGTAATAACGAAAAATCATCCGTTTGAGAATCATCAAAGTCTTCATGAAAATTTATCTTATTATAATGTCTCCAACGATAAAGAATAGATTCTATTCGTTCTTTCTTAATATCTTTAACATTTAAATCACTTTCAAAACCATATTTTCTTTTAAAAGGAACTAAATGAGGTGCTTTTAAAATACGATCACCTGTTTTTGCCCGAATAAAATCATTTAGAGGACGTTGAACCTTTTTGTAAGCCCATTTTTTAAACTTAAAAATTTGAGTAACTCCATCCACACATTTATCCCGAATTTTTAGCTTTAACGTTTCACGTTCTATTCGAACAGGCGTTGTTGATTTGGGAAATTTAAAAGTAGGTTTAGAAAACGGATTAAAAGACAAGTCTGGATAAGTTTCTAATGATAAAAGTTCCAAATCAAAAATATTTAGAAGATATTGAAAATCAAACGAATCTGTAATATCAAGTTTATTTTCTAGAATAGCATAAGACGGTCTAATATCAGATTCAGGTGACAATGAACTTATTGTTGTATTGGATTCTTCTACATCATTTAAACAAACTAATTCTTTAGAAACCTCTATTTTGGAAAGCGAAGTATCCTTTTCATTAGGATTAGTCATATTAACGAATTCTAATGCCTTAGGACGGCTAAATGGCTCTTCTAATAAAGAATTATTGTTATTAATTTCAGTAGAAATTTCTAAATTCAATAAATTTGAATAAGATTTTAAATTATCAAAATCATTATCACTATTCTTATTTTTATATCTTACTTTTTTTATAGATAATTCATTTACATTTAAAGAACGTTTTAAAAAAGATTTACTAATAGGTCTTTCAGAATCCTTATTTGTTTCCTGGTGGAGAGGATATGCTACTGTTTTACGAGTAAAACAAGAAAAAAATAAAAGATAGATACTTAATTTAGAGAAACTTTTATTCTTAAATAAAATATGTTACCTCCCTCTTTAATATATAGATTGTACAAAAAATATAACTCAATTTTAACAAAAAGTACCTTATTAAAATTCGTAAATTTTAAACATAATAAAACGGTATAAATAAAAAAAACCTCTTCATCGGAAATTTCCGATGAAGAGGTTTTTTTGATTACGCGATAAGTTCTTGTAATTAGCCGTTTACTGCAGGAGCAGTTAGAGCAACAGGAAGAACTTCACCAGCAGCTAAATCTAGAGGGAAGTTGTGAGCGTTACGCTCGTGCATTACTTCCATACCTAGGTCAGCACGGTTGATGATGTCAGCCCATGTGTTAATTACACGACCTTCTGAATCAACTACAGATTGGTTGAAGTTGAAACCGTTTAGGTTGAATGCCATTGTAGAAACACCTAGTGCAGTTAACCAAATACCTACTACAGGCCATGCAGCAAGGAAGAAGTGTAGAGCACGAGAGTTGTTGAATGAAGCATATTGGAAGATTAGACGACCAAAGTAACCGTGTGCAGCTACGATGTTGTAAGTCTCTTCTTCTTGACCAAATTTGTAACCGTTGTTTGAAGACTCAGACTCAGTTGTTTCACGGATTAGAGATGAAGTTACTAATGAACCGTGCATTGCTGAGAATAGAGAACCACCGAATACACCAGCAACACCAGCCATGTGGAATGGGTGCATTAAGATGTTGTGCTCAGCTTGGAATACAAGCATGAAGTTGAAAGTACCAGAGATACCTAGAGGCATACCGTCAGAGAATGAACCTTGACCGATTGGGTATACTACGAATACAGCAGAAGCAGCCGCTACAGGAGCAGAGAATGCTACGAAGATCCATGGACGCATACCAAGACGGTAAGAAAGTTCCCACTCACGACCCATCCAACAGCAAACACCGATGATGAAGTGTAGTACTACAAGCTGGTAAGGACCACCGTTGTATAACCACTCATCTACAGAAGCAGCTTCCCAGATTGGGTAGAAGTGAACACCAATTGCGTTAGATGAAGGGATTACAGCACCAGAAATGATGTTGTTACCGTACATTAATGAACCAGCTACTGGCTCACGAATACCATCGATATCTACTGGAGGAGCAGCTACGAATGCGATGATGTAGCAAGATGTTGCAGTAAGTAGGCAAGGGATCATTAGTACACCAAACCAACCGATGTATAAACGGTTCTCAGTTGAAGTGATCCAAGAGCAGAAACGCTCCCATACAGATACGCTTTCGCGACGTTCTAAAGTTGCAGTCATTTTTAAAATTCCTTTTTAATGATTTTTTTTATTTTTAGTTCCAGCATTTTCGCTGTTAACTTTAATTATAAAAGGATAAAAAAATAGTGCCTAATAAATTTGATATTAACTTAAGAAACCGTAACTATGTAACCCTTGACCTAGGAAATTAACACCTAAGTAACAAATCCAAACAACGAAAAATCCAATAGAACCAAGAATTGCAGCTTTTTTACCAATCCAACCTTGTGTTAATCTAGCATGAATATAAGCAGCAAAAACTAACCAAGTAATAAGGGCCCAAGTCTCTTTTGGATCCCAACTCCAATAAGAACCCCAAGCTTCATTTGCCCAAACAGCACCAGCAATAATACCAATAGTCAAAAAGGGAAAACCTAGACCAATTGTTCTATAACTCCAATTATCTATATTTTCAAGTAATTGATTCTGAGTATTTTTCTCTGATAAAGCTAAACTAAATTTTTTCGTATTAGAAATAACTAAAAATAGAATTGAAAGTAAAGATCCTAAAATTAAAGTAGCGTAACTTAGCATCATCATACTAACATGCATCATTAACCAATTAGATTGTAACGCGGGTACTAAAGGAGCCGCAGTTTGCATAGGGGTAGGTAAAATAAGACTAGCAAAGGAAATTACAAGCAAAGTGATAGGTAAAATAATAGCACCAATTAACTTAGTTCTCGTTTTTGATTCAATAATCAATAAAATAAAGAGCAAACACCAATCTAAGAATAAAAGGGATTCATATAAATTACTTAAAGGGAAATACCCTGAAATAATCCAACGTAATCCTAAAACAGTGAAAAGTAAAAAGTTTGAAGAAACTATACCAACCCAACATAAATTTTTTAAGATAGGTAATTTAGGATATTTTATACAAACCCAATAACAAACCATAGTTTTTAATAGGATCATATAAATCCCGTTTGCAAAGCTTGTACTTGTTAACAAGCTAATCCACAATGTCATAAAATTTTCGAATTTTGAATAATATAAGAATACCCGTAATTTAATTTAAAAAAATTAAAAAAACAGAAAATGATTTCTAATAGTATTCTAGGTTGTTTTACATGAAATATTAAAAAAAGAGATAAAAAAAATAAGTACGGTTGGGGGGACTTGAACCCCCACAGGAAAACCTACTAGAACCTAAATCTAGCGCGTCTACCAATTCCGCCACAACCGTATCTGACCCCAATATTATACGAAGTATTTTAAAATTTGTCTAGTATAAAAACTATTCTTCATTATCATCTTCTTCTTCTTCAGAATCAAAAGAATAAATAAAACTAGTTGATTTTCCTTTTAAAACAGAATTAGCTAATGAATATGCTCTTGTTGCTTGTTTATTTGCTTTACGAATCCAAGTCGCTCGTCTTGAATTTTTCTTTTGACGCGACTGGCGTTTCTTAGGTACTGCCATATGCTATTTAATTAATTTTTTATAATAATAGTTTAGCAAAACTAACTAGATATAGAAAGGTAAAAAATTTTTAAACACAAAACATAAAAAGGATAAAATAATTTACATAATGAGATATAAAATATAACTTTGATCAAAAATCATCATAGTTAAAATAAGTAAAAAATTAATATAGAGCATTGAACTATATTCCCACGAAGCCTCCCTCGTAGTATTGTCGTCGCTAAAATGTTTCACGCATGAGTTCGAGATGGATCAGCGTGGTTCCACTTTGCTAAGAACACTCTATTTAT
>Ga0257110_1000098_pt1 | contig 46735 bp, 29 predicted proteins | sample LP_taG_7_FD_190184 | JGI IMG/M metagenome (GOLD analysis project Ga0257110, IMG submission 190184) | Marine microbial communities from Northeast Subartic Pacific Ocean, Canada - LP_J_2015_P26_10m | ecosystem: Environmental > Aquatic > Marine > Oceanic | place: Canada: Northeast Subartic Pacific...
CAGTCTTGATAGTTTAACAGTTCTATATTTAGGACAGTTCCACCAGTTAATATATTGTGGCTCACCTCCAGCTTCTAAGATCATCATTCCTCTTTCATCATCCCAAGCATCTGCATAGTTGTGAGGTAATGCATTGCCAATATAATGAATAGGACCTTTGACTTGACGCTTATGGAAGTGTCCACTAAACACATATTCTTGGTTCTTAAAATGATCTGCTTGTAGTTCACCTGTATCAGGCATCTGTACCATAGCATTCATGTAGAAACTAGGAAGTTCAAAGTGACCAAATATGTATTTGCTTTTAATCTTTGGAATCTTTTTCCATTCATCACCAACTAACCAAGGAATCAAAGTAGTATCACCATCGGTCATCATCTCATTTACCATAGTGATGCCCGGAATGTGCCTTCCAAAGTCAATTGAATTAATATCTCTTTTATCTTTATAGTATAAATCGTGGTTACCAGGAAAGAAGTAGAACTTTTCAAATGCCTTACCTAGCTTTTCAAGGCACCGAATGGTTGCGTCCATGGTAGTAATGTTTAGACTGTTTCGATTATGATGCCAGTCACCACAAAATATTCCAGTTTCACAACCGTTTTCTTTTGCTTGTTCTATATACCAATCTATAAATTCTTCACAGTCATCATTATGAATCTTTGAGTTAGACTTCAACCCAAAGTGTATGTCTGTAAATACCGCTACTTTTTTAAACAAAATAAATCCTCACAACTTATATTCTTATTAGTGTACATGAAAAAACAACATTTGTCAAATGTTATTTGTCCGATGTTTTTGTTGCCTTATTATGATCTGCAACCTGCTTTTCCCATTGACCTTGATTCTGTCTAGTAAAGGAAGGATTCATATGATTCATTTCTAATATGTCATCACGAATATTTTGATTACGTTTTTCAATGTTAATGATTCTAACAAATGAATTCGTTACCGCCGCAGTATAGTATGCAAATGGATTGTTTGACTTTGACTCATCAAACTGTAATCCAATCTGTGTTAACTGTAATATAGCTTGACCTTTCATTTCGTCATTGTATGTGTATCCTCTTACGTTACCTCTTGTTGCATAACGTTCACACAGTTTCATCCACATCAAAGCTAATTTATTGGTTGCTTGACCATGTACCTTACTAAAGTTACCATTGTCCATACCACCTTCCCAGTGACTTTTACCTACAACCTTTGCCTCACCGTTTTCATCATGTTTATAATGTACAAATGGTGGAAAGTTTAGTTTAGTTTTAGTATCAGCAATAGTCTTAGGATTCTTCTTACGTCCTTTTTCTTCTGGAATGTGATCATATGTCATTACACGGAAGATAAGCTCTTCTTTAGTAATCTTTTTATAGTCTATGGCACATTCTGCCTGTTTAACCTTTTCGCCTAAACCTTTTCTTCGCTCGTATTCAGCTAATCCAAGTCTTTTGGCCTTATTTCTCTTTGCTTCTGCTATTGTTCTAATATTGATCTTGTCTACACTAGGCAAAATAATATCAAACATAGCATGATCGTCGTCTGTATAACTACAAAACGTGCTTTTTGATTTATGTATTTCTTTTAAAATGTCTCTATTGTTAAGATAATTCACTCTTTTCATATTTGTTTTCTCCAAACCTTAAATATAGTACTATTATAAACTACGCAGTTAAAAAAGTCAACTAAATACTTATAGAAGTTAACCAAAAGGATCGTAATGGGAAATGTAGTAGACAGCAATGGTAATCCGGTAAGAGATAGTAAAGGGAATCCAGTTCGATCTGGATCAACTATTGATAGTGGATCACAACCTAATGCAGTATCTAATGCTTCTCTAGAAGGAGCAATGGCTTCTGTATCTAATTTTATAGATCCCAAAGGATTTGGTAAATCTCTGCGTGACAAGTTTATTCCTAAAAATGGAGAAGGTCCTATTAAGGACTTAAAGTCGGAACCAGCAACTTTTAAAAAACAAGCTGATCGTGATTGGCGTGTTAGGTTAAGTGTGCCTAAAGTTGAACCGTACATTAGTTCTCCGTTGTTTAACCCTTTGGTACCAACTAACGGGTTAGTGTTTCCTTATACACCTACAGTAATTGTAAGTCATAGTGCAAACTACAATTCTATTGCACCTACACATAGTAATTATCCGTATTTTGCTTATCAGAACTCACAAGTGGACCAGTTGGTTATCACTGGAGACTTTTTTGTACAGAACGCAGGTGAGGCACAATATTGGGTAGCAACTTTACATTACTTAAGAAGTATGACTAAAATGTTTTATGGTGGCGCCGAAGAAACAATTGGATCACCTCCACCGGTAGTAAAGCTAAACGGATATGGAGATCATATTTTTAATAATGTTCCTGTTATTATAACACAGTTTCAAATTGATCTACCACAAGATGTTGACTACATTCAAACAGGAATAGTACAACAAAGTGCAGGACAACCAGAGGCATCAAAGGCAGGCATTGACGGACCTGCAGGTAACACATCAAAGAGTCAAACGTCAGAAGAAAAAAGATTAGCAACCATGACAGGTTATGCACCTTCACAGAGTTTAGTAACAGTTACAGTACAACCTCTTTACAGCAGACGTGAAGTTGAACAATTTAGTTTACAAAAATATGTTAACGGCGGCTACATTGGTAGTAGCGATAAAGGATTCATCTAATGGAATACAGTCAATCAAGTCCTTGGAAATTAACTCCTGAAAACGCAACAGGAGAGCATTTGGATCTACTAAGAATTAGACCAATCCCGTCACAATCCGACGATGTACTTTATACTATAGAACCACAGTATAATCAAAGACCAGATCTACTAGCTTATGATATGTATGGCAATCCTCATTTATGGTGGGTGTTTGCACAACGTAACCTAGACACAATAGAAGATCCTATATATGATTTTGTTTCAGGAACAGATATTTACGTACCAAAAGGCGGACCGTTAAAAAGTTTGCTAGGAGTATAAGATGGCCTTAACCCAAAAGCAACAAGATGCACTCAGCGGTAGAGGAGAATTTGCCACAGAACAAACAGGTGGTTCAGCTACAACTGATGCAAACGGCAATAAAACTGATGCAACAGAAGGAACCACAACAGTAGGACCAAACGGCGAAGAAAAGAAAACTCCACCTACTGAAGTAATTTATAAAGACAGCAAGAATATTGTAAAAAATGTTTTAGAACAGTATCGTTCTTATAATACAGTCTGGTCATTGTTTATCTTAACACCAGACGAATATGCCAAACCCGATGACACTTTTATGAAAAGCGAACCTTTGATCAATGTTATCAAAGGAGCAGGTGGAAGTCAAAACGTTGATGGTGCAACTGCTGGAAGAAGAGTTACAACGCAGATGGAAGATAAACTTGGCAGGGTAGAATATTACATCGACAATGTTGAGATAGAAAGTCTACTTGGTAACAGTGGACCAACCAGAGTACCACCAGTTCACCAATTTAGATTTGAAGTAACAGAGCCATACAGTATGGGACAGTTTTTGGAATCACTACAGGTTGGAGCCATAACAGCAGGATATATGTCTTACATAGATGCACCTGTGTTATTAATGTGCGAGTTTATTGGACACACCGACGATGACAGAACTGTAAGAGTTGCAAAAAGATATTTTCCAATGCAGATGATGGCCGCAAACATGACAGTAGATGCCGGTGGAACAAAATATGCTTGTGAAGGCATTGGTAAGTCAGGTAATATGTATAGAGATTCTGTGCAAACTTTAACAACTGATGTTATGATTGTTGGAGGTAGCGTAGAAGAAGCATTACAAAGTGGAAGTCAAAGTTTATCAAGAGTACTAAACACTACTCTGTTAGAAAGAGAAGCAACAGAAACTCAGCAATTTGCTGATGAATATATTATTATGTTTCCTAAGGAAGAACAACTTGCCAGTAACAGTAACCCTGGTGAAGATCAAGGCAGTGGCGACAAAGCAACTTATGATCCTAAAGAAGTATTTGAATCTAGATACGGTGAAGGCCAAGGTAAACAAATTGTAAACTATGAAGACTGGATACAACACATCACAGGATTTAGTGTTAAGCGATCCAATACATCAGATGCTCTAAGAGCCAACACGGTTGAGTTAGAAACTATTAACAACATAGGAAAAGCTAAACTGTTAGAAGACAAACTAGGCAAAGGCGGAATTAAGCCAGGCACATACTACGGAAGTTATGATGCTAAGAAAGGTGTCTTTGAACAGGGCATGATTACAATACCTAGTGATAAGAGAGCATTTAAGTTTACCAAAGGAACAAAGATAAATCAAATAATTGAAGAAATGGTAATAGCTAGTCAGTACGGAAAAGACTTAACTAAAAAACCTGTTGATGCTAAAGGGTACAGAGATTGGTTCAGTATTAAAGCAATGATGTTTCAACTTCCTGTAAAACAGGTAGAATCAATCAAAGCTAGAATGCCTAGGATCTATGTCTTCCAAGTTATTCCTTTCAAGGTCCATGCAAGTCTATGGATGGCACCGGGTGATGTTGCACCAGGAACCAAAGAGCTGTTAAGAGAAATTAGAAAAGAATACAATTACATTTACACAGGTAAAAACAAAGACGTACTAAATTTTGACATCAAATATAACTTTGCATTCCTTACAAGAACTCCACAGGACAAAGGTCAAGGAGCTCGACAGGAAGGAGATGCCGAAAGTGCTAGTGCTAAGAACAACAACCAAGTAGCAGGTGTTGAAAATAAATCAACTGGAACAAAAGTAGAACCTGATTCTAATCCGTTAAAGCCAATTGGATCTCTTGATGTACAACAGATAACAACAGGCATGGGTGCAACGGGTATAGATGCCAAGGATAAGATAGCTAGAGATTTCCATTCTGCATTGATGAATGCCAAGGTTGACTTGGTTGAATGTAACATGAATATTTGGGGCGACCCGTGGTTCCTAAGTGATAGTGGAATAGGAAACTATCAAGCAGAACCAGGACCAGTCATGTTTGACGACAAGACAGGACAAATGGATTATATAAGACAGCAGGTGTTTGTTAATGTAGTATTTAGAACACCGTTTGATTACAATTCTGTTGAAGATGGCGGTATGCTTAAAGTAGCAGGGGAAGGTGCAACAGTTAAACAGTTTAGTGGTCTATATAGAGTAGTTTCAGTAAACTCCTCGTTCACTAACAATCAGTTTACACAAGATTTAAAAATGCTTAGAATGCCTAACCAAACAGATCTTGACACAAAAGATAAACCATCTAGCTCAGATGTTGGACCAACAAAAGAACAGACAGGTAAAACAGATTTAAATTCTCCACCTGACAGAGCTGGAGAAACAAAAACAGCAAAAAGCCAAACTAATACAAAAGAGTTTACTGGAAAGAGCATATCAGAACAACAGAAAATTTTAGCAGATATTGTTAACCAAGCCAAAGAAGGCACGTTAACTGATCTTATCGGTAACGGTGAAGCACCAGGAGAGTTTACAACACTAGCGGGTAAACTTGAAAGCCTTGGTACAGACGTAGCTGAAAAAATAGCCGCAGTACGAAACAGAAACTTTAATACGGATATAGGAACATAATGTCTGATCTTCCACAAAAGAATCAACAGATTGATAGAGTAAGTAAGCACACTGAACCTAAAGGTTCACCAGGTCCCTACGAAGCTAGAGTTGTTAACAATCTTGATCCTGAATTCCACGGTGCTTTAACAGTACAGCTAATAAAAACAAATACAGACAGTAACGTTCCGTTTGCAGAAGGAGAATTATATACAGCAAAATATCTTTCACCCTTTGCAGGTAACACCCCATTACACGCCAACACGGAAAACAACGGATACAGAGATAGCCAACAGTCATATGGATTCTGGGCTGTTCCACCTGATGTAGGTACAAAGGTACTTGTAATTTTTGCAGAAGGTAACCCCAACTTATGTTATTGGTTAGGATGTATCAATGACAAGTTTATGAACTTTAGTGTTCCTGGCAATGCATCAACAACAAACCATATAGGATCACCAGACAATCTTAGAGGAAAGAAGCTACCCGTAGTTGAATACAACAAAAAAGTTGAAACAGCAGTTGGCTTCGACCCAACAAAATTTTTTAAACCGTATCAACAAAAATTTGTTGAAAACCTGCAGACCAGAGGTCTGCTCGAGGACGAGACCCGCGGTACGACTTCGTCGTCCGCACGGCGTGAAGTACCTAGTGCAGTTATCGGCATAAGCACTCCTGGACCTGTAGACAAAGCCAAAGGTGCTCCTAAAACTAGAGTAGGATCTAAGGAAGATTTTGCAAGTATTTTTAAAGCAAGACTTGGCGGAAGTAGTTTAGTGTTTGATGATGGTAATGACAAATACCTAAGAAGAAAAACTGCAAGTGAAGGTTCACCTGATTATGCAAATGTTAATTTAAATGAGCTAGATGGCAAACCAGATTTATTGCATAATGAACTTGTACGTTTACAAACAAGAACAGGTCATCAAGTATTATTACACAACACAGAAGATTTAATTTACATTGGTAACAGCAGAGGAACAGCTTGGATAGAATTAACAAGTGATGGTAAGATAGATATATTTGCTGAAGACTCAATCAGTATGCATACTAAAAATGATTTCAATCTAACAGCAGATAGAAACGTAACAATTGAAGCTGGTGCTAATCTAAGTTTAAAAGCATCAGGAGATTATATAGGAACAAAAATTACTAAAGGTAGAGTACAGATAGAATCAAGCGAAAACACAAATGTATTAGTAGGTGGTAGCACACAAATCACAACAACGTCAAATTTTGATGTTAACACAACCGGAGCAAACAAACTTACAGCAGGTGGATCAATTGATATACTCAGTGGAGGCAATCATACCGAAACAGCGGCCAACATTCATATGAATGGTCCACAGGCGGCCACAGCTTCTACAGTATCAGCATTGAGTACACACAAGATTCCAGGACATATGACTCATAGCATACTTGCACAACGTTCACCACAGCACGAACCTTGGACACACCACGAAAACTTAAACCCATTGGCATTTAAAATTGCACTTACGGATAGAGATGTTGTTACAACAGTAACCAATCCTTTACCAACTCCAAGTACAGCCGACATCTTCAAGAAGGAGTTTTCCGCATAGGTAAATAGTATTATGGCAGACTTATACAAAAAAATCACAGTACCAGCAGGTGAAAGAAACAAAGCAGTTACATCAAATCGCTCTTACAAAGGTATCAGTACGGTTAATCCAAACAATAATAGTCCTACTTTGTTCGATCTGTCTCTTATTAAGCAAGATTTAATAAATCACTTCCACATTAAGCAAGGTGAGAAGCTGATGAATCCAGAATTTGGCACAATTATATGGGATGCCATATACGAGCCGTTAACAGAAGATATGAAAGAAGCAATAGCGAAGAACGTTTCAGACGTTGTAAACAGCGATCCTCGTGTAGTTGCTAACAAAATAGAGATAGATTCGTACGAAAGCGGAATTATAATTGACGTAGATTTAATGTTTTTGCCCTATAATATATCAGAAAAACTAAGGCTTACATTTGATGAGGAATCTGCACAGTTTTAAGTACGCACTTTATGAATTACCATAAATAGTATTAACAAGGAACACAAATGTCATCAACAAATAGACAAAACAGATTATTGTTAGCTGAAGATTGGAAAAAGGTCTATCAGTCATTTAGAAACGCAGAGTTCAAATCTTACGATTTTGATAACTTGCGTAGAACAATGATTAATTATCTGCGTCAAAACTACCCAGAAGATTTTAACGATTACATTGAATCAAGTGAATACCTTGCATTAATTGATCTTATTGCGTTCCTAGGACAAAACCTTGCATTTAGAGTTGACATGAATGCTAGAGAAAACTTCTTAGAATTAGCAGAACGTAGAGAGTCTATCTTACGTCTAGCACGTTTGCTGTCTTACAATCCTAAAAGAAATCAAACAGCAAATGGATTACTTAAATTTGAAAGTGTTGCTACATCAGAGTCTGTTGTAGATTCCAACGGAACTAACCTAGCAAGCCAAACAATTTTATGGAATGATCCGTCAAACTCAAACTGGAGAGAACAGTTTGAAAAAGTACTTAATGCGGCACTACCAACAAACAGTATTGTAGGGAAGCCAATTAAGAAAAGTGTAGTTGAAGGAGTTCCAACGTTCCAATACAGATTTGATGCAAACAATACAGACGTTCCTGTTTATACTTTTAGTAAAAACGTTGACGGAAAGAATATGCAGTTTCAAATTACATCAACAGATGTTAACAATGGTATTATTTCAGAAGAAGCACCATTACCTGGAAACAGTTTAGGATTTTTATACAGAGATGATGGTAGAGGTCCAGGATCAACTAACACAGGATATTTTTCACACTTTAGACAAGGTGTGCTAGACACTGGTACATTTAATGTACAGAGTCCAAGTACTAATCAAACAATTGGCCTCGAAGCAACAAACATTAACAACACAGACGTTTGGCTTTATAAGTTAAACTCAATTGGTGCTGAAGATGAAGCATGGGCAAAAGTTGATTCACTAGAAGGTAACAACATTGTTTATAACAGCTTAAGAAAAAGTGTTAGAAACATTTATAGTGTTTTAAGTAAAACACAAGATAAGGTAGACTTAATCTTTAGTGATGGAACATTTGGTAACTTACCGCAAGGAAACTTTAGAGTTTACTACAGAACAAGTATCAATGATAGATACAATATTGTTCCTGCAGATTTAGTTGCTATCAGTATTGTAGTACCATACACTTCTAAAGCTGGTAATCCAGAAAACTTAACACTTTCATTGGAGTTAAAATATACTGTAGACAATGCAACTACCAGTGAGTCAAATGCAAGTATTAGAGAAAATGCTCCAAGTACTTACTATACACAGAATAGAATGGTTACTGGTGAAGACTACCAAGTTAGTCCACTAGGCATCAGTCAAGAAATTATTAAAGTAAAAAGTGTAAACAGAACAAGTAGTGGTATTTCAAGATACTACGATTTATTAGATGCTACAGGAAAGTATTCAAGTACTAACTTGTACGGTGCTGATGGTATTGTTTACAAAGATGATTTTACAGAAAAGAATTCATTTAACTTTACAACTAAAACAGATGTACAAGGAGTTATTGCAAATACTATAACACCTATTCTAAGTCAAAAGCAAATGTTAAATTACTATTTGACAAACTTTCCAAAGACACTAGTTGCTGACTTAGGTGCTAAATGGGAAAGCACAACTACATCAACAAATATTTCAACAGGTTCATTTAAAGATAGCCAGGATACTACTTTACAAGTAGGATCTTTTACAAGTAGTGCGTTAAAATTTATTGAAGCAGGAACGTTATTAAAATTTACTGCTCCAACAGGATTTCACTTTATGGCAGACAACAGTCATAAACTTATGGCTGGCACCACAAACCATCCTAATGCAATTACTTACAAATGGGTTAAGGTTGTAAGTGTAACTGGCGATGGTAGAACTAACAATGCAGATGGAACAGGACCTATAATATTTAATGATATAATTCCTTCAACAGCAATTCTTTCAGAACTAAGACCAAAATTTGGAAAAACATTATTATCAGATGTGCAAACACAGATAACAGATCAAATTTTTGCATATAAAACATTTGGATTAAGATATGATGTTAACCTAAGACAATGGCGCATGATTACTGAAAATAATTTAGATATTACAAGTAACTTTAGCACAGGTAAAACAGGCGATGTTACAGATCAACAACTAGATGCAAGTTGGTTACTATTGTTTGAAACTGATGGTGAAAAATATACAATTACTTCAAGAGCACAAAGATTTATTTTTGAAAGTGATGAAGAAATACGTTTTTACTATGACAGTACAAGTAAGATATTTGACAATAGAACAGGACAAATTATTAAAGATAAGATTAGTGTGTTAAACATTAATAAAAAACCTGACAGCAATGATCCGTTTACAATAGACTACCCATTTGAAGTTTCTAAAGAGTACAGAGATGGTGATGGTTATATTGATAGTAAAAAGATTGAAGTAAGTTTTTATGATTCAGACAGCGATGGTGTTGTAGATGATCCAGAAACTTTTAACACTCTTGTTGCTGAAACAGTTAATCCATTAACAAAGTATACATTCCAAAAGAAATATACTACAAGTGACGGAATTGAAGATTTTAAATATATTAATAACAGCACAAACACAGTTGTAGTAAAACAGAGCGAAAGTTTTGTTGGTGCTCTAAGTCAGTATACAGACGGGCAAGTATTTTACCTAGTTACAGAAGAAGTATTTAAAACATACAGCTCAACATCTAAATCACTTGTATTAACAACAGATTATAAAGCATACGTAGGTAGAGATAAACTTAAATTCCATTACGTACATTCAGCAGACGATGACAGCAGAATTGATCCAAGTTCAAGTAATATTGTTGACACTTATTTGTTAACAAGAACTTATGACACAAACTTTAGAAAATACTTAGACGGTGTAGTTGACAATAAACCTTTACCACCAAGTAGTGATAACCTGTTTAACAACTATGGTTCAGAAATTAATAAAGTAAAATCTATTAGTGATGATGTAATTTATCATCCAGTAAAATACAAAATATTATTTGGTGCTAAAGCTGAAGCTAGAGTCCAAGCAACAATTAAGGTTGTAAAGAATCCAGGTAGAGTTGTTAATGATAACGACATCAAAGCAAGAGTAATTACAGCAATGAATGAATACTTTGCTTTAGAAAATTGGGATTTTGGTGATACTTTTCACTTCTCAGAGATGGCCACGTATATTATGAACAACGTTGCACCTGATCTAGTAAACATTGTAATTGTTCCTAAACAAGACTCACAAGCATTTGGAAGTTTAATGGAAATTAATTCCGAGTCAGATGAGATCTTTATTAGTGGAGCAACAGTTGACGATGTAGCAATTATCGATGCACTTACGGCTAGTAAGTTAAAAGCATCAGGTAATGTTGTTACAAGCACAGTAGGGTCAACAACTGGAGTATCAAGTGGATCTAGTTATTCAAATGCATCAGTACAAAGTTCAAGTAGTTCAAGTAGCTCAAGTAGTTCGAGCAGTTCAAGTTCAGGCAGTAGTGGTAGCTCTGGGAGTGGTTATTAATGGCATATGATGATAGTCAAAACGAATATCCATTACCGGTTCCAGGACAAAAAAATAAACGTTCTAGAACTAGTGCAGAACACCTGCCTAGATACTTTCGTACATCACACAACAAGAAGTTTTTAGCCGCAACACTTGATCAGTTATTAAATCCAGGTGTAGCAGAAAAGATCAGTTCCTACTACGGTAGACGTATTGCAAAAGCACGTAAGGCAAGCGACAACTATGTTAGTGACGTTAGCACCCAAAGAGAAAACTATCAGTTAGAACCTGCAACCGTTGTTAAAGATGATTTAAAAAATGTTACGTTTTACAAAGACTATAACGATTTAAAAAATCAAATAAAAGCATTTAACGGTACTGTTGAAAATGACGATAAACTTTTTAGTCAAGAATATTATTCTTGGAACCCTAACATTGATTGGGATAAGTTTACAAACTTTAGAGATTACTACTGGTTAGAAAACGGTCCACTAGCAATTAGTGTAGTTGGACAAGCAAAAGGATTAGTAAGTACATACACAGTTACAAGTCAAGATAACTTAGATAACAAAGCATATCTTTTTACACCTGACGGAAGTACACAAAATCCAACACTTAAATTATATAGAGGACAAACATACAAGTTTGAGATTAATACTCCTGGTATGCCGTTGTCCATTAGAACTGCTAGATCATTAGACGACACTTACTTGTATAACACAGGTATTAGTGATAGTACGCATAAAACAGAAGTAGGTACTATTGAATTTACTGTAGACTTACTTGCACCAGATACATTATATTATGTAAATGGAAATGATATTAATGGTAGTGGCTTAATACAAGTTTATGATATTTTAGAAAATACAGCTATTGATGTTGACGATGAAATAATTGGAAAGAAAACATACTCAATGACAAGCGGTTACGAAATGTCAAATGGTATGAAGATTAATTTTAAAGGTACAGTAACACCAGCCAAGTACGCAGAAGGTAATTGGTATGTTGAAGGTGTTGGTAATGAGATTAAATTAATTGCAGAAAAGGACTTAGAAGTACCAGGTACAGTAAGTACTAACCAAGCTATTCCTTTTGATAGCCAAAGTTTTGATAGAGCTCCATTTAGTAATGCAAATGCTTGGGCAACAACAAAAGACTATATTGTACAAAACAGATCAGCAACAAGTAAAAGTCAATGGGCAAGATATAACAAGTGGTTTCATAAGTCTATATTAGAAACAACCGCGGCAATTAATAATCAACCTAGTGATATTAATCAAACAGGTAGAGCGGCCAGACCTATTATTGAGTTTGAATCTCAACTTAAACTTTGGAACTTTGGAACGTATGCTAAACAAGATGTAGAATTATTAGATACATTTACTACAGACGTATTTTCAACTATTGAAGGAGCAATAGGCTATAACATTGACGGCGTTGATGTTGCAGATGGAATGAGAATTCTGTTTACTGCTGATCCTGATACAAGAGTTGCAGGTAAAATTTTTAAAGTAAAATTTATCACACATAACTTTATTAGACAAATTAGTTTAATTGATGAAACTGATTCTACACCATTAGAGAATGAAACAGTATTAGTCAGAGATGGTACAGATTACAAAGGTAAGATGTGGTTTTATAATGGAACAACATGGAAAGCTGGACAAGACAAAACAGCAGTTAACCAAACACCAACATTTGACCTGTATGACCAAAACGGTATAGACTTTAACAACACAATTACATATCCTGCTTCAACATTTACAGGTACTAAATTGTTTAGTTACAAACAAGGTACAGGAACAAATGATATTGAATTAGGATTTCCTTTAAGTTACAGAGCATTAGAGAATACAGGCGATATTGTATTTGATTTTAATCTATTACAAGATCAATTCACATACCAAAGCAATAGTGCAAATGTTATAGCAAAGACAGAAGTTGGTCTTTTAAGAAAATATTCAGATAGAACTGCATTTTCATATACTTCGGGTTGGACTAAAGGTTATGAAGAAAGTAAGCAATTAGTTAATAGACAATACATTGTAACAACTCAATATAATAACTTTGCAGTTGACACTTATAAAAACAGTGGCGACCTTAATGACTTATGGGTAAGAGTTTATGTAAACAATAAACGTAAAAAATCTCTTGTAGATTACACAATTAATAGAATTAACAAAATAGCATTAATTACATTTACAACTGACTTGAAAGAAGACGATGTATTAGTAATTAAAACTAAAAGTGCTACAAAGAAAAATGTAAATGGTGTTTATGAACTAGCAAGTAATTTAGAACACAATCCACTTAACGATAATATTGGATCATTTACACTTGGAGAAGTTAACGACCATGTTTTAAGTATTTGTGAAATGCGTGACGACTTTGTTGGTGAGTTTCCAGGTACAGGTAATTTAAGAGATTTAGGAAACTTGTCTGCATATGGTACATCATTTGTACAACATAGTGGACCGTTTAATTTAGCAAACTATCATATAACTGATAAAGATGCAAACATTATTAAGTCCTTACAGTACGCTAAAAAAGAATACGGCAAGTTTAGAAAGTTGTTTCTACAAGTAGCAAACACTTTAGGCTTTGACGGACTTAATGTAATACATTTTGATAAGGTCATGGAAAAACTTAACAGTGACAAGTCAAGTGATATGCCTTTTTACTTTGGAGAAATGATTGGTTACAAGAGTCCTAAGAAAACAGAACATATTGTTAACAATCCTAATTCAAACTATTTTGCACTAGCTCAAGACTTTGATCTTCTTAGTAATACTAACAGAGCAGTATATGTATATCAAAACGGAGTACAGCTAGTACACGGAACAGATTATACGTTTGAAGCAAACTATCCTGGCTTTGTAACAGTTACAAAAACTAAAGCATTAAATGATGTAATTGACATTTATGAATATGAAAGTACAGATGGTTGTTACATTCCGCCAACTCCAACTAAACTAGGTTTGTATCCTAAGTTTGTGCCAACGAAGTTTATAGACGACACATACCAAACTCCTACTACTGTTATACAAGGACACGATGGTAATATATTTGTTGCGTACAACGACTTTAGAGATGACTTACTGTTAGAACTTGAAAAAAGAATTTATAATAATATTAAAGTAAACTACGATCCTACATTGGTGGACTTACATGAATTTGTAGGCGGAGAAGATAGAGATACTAGATTTCCTAAATGGGCTAGAGACAAAGCATTGTTACCAGAGTTTATTGAATGGAACAATACTGTAGGATCTCCAGACTATTCAGACTACAGCTTCTGGGAAAGAACAAACAGCTTTACCTTTAACTACTCAAATACTAATTCACCTAGCGGTAAACAAAATGCAGGATACTGGAGAGCAGTATACAAAGAAGCATTTGATACTGATCGTCCACATACACATCCTTGGGAAATGTTAGGCTATAGTGAAAAACCAACTTGGTGGGAAACTGTCTACGGAATTGCTCCATATACTAATGGAAACAAAGTTATGTGGAAAGACCTTGAAGATGGTGTATTTAGAATTCCTAATCAACCAGTGTCTTACAATAGCAAGTATGCAAGAACTAATTTAACAAAGCATATTCCAGTTGACGAAGGCGGAAAATTATTAAGTCCGTTAGATTCAAACTATGCAAAAGACTATATTAGTAATAGAACTCAAAGACCGTTTGTGTTTGGCGACGAAGCACCTACAGAAACAGCCTGGAGAAGAAGTAGCGAATATCCATTTTCATTAATGATAGCTTGGATACTAAACCAGCCTACTAAAATTATAGGTCTTGGTTTTGACAGAGCAAGAATTAAACGTAATCCTGCTAAAGAAGTCATTTATAGTGAAACTAATAAAAGGTTAAGACTTGCAGATTTAGTATTTCCTAATACAATTTCAGATACAACAAGAGTAATGTGTTCAGGATTAGTAAACTATGTTGCTGAATACATGAATAGTAAAACAGTCAAGTACTATTCAGCATATCAAACTAATTTAAAAAATGTAACCAACCAACTAGGTTTAAAGATTGGTGGATATACAGAGAAGACAAAGTTTAAATTAATACTTGATTCAAGAACTCCTTTTAACGAAGGAAATGTTTTTGTACCTGAAGAAAATTATCAGGTATTTCTTAACAAGTCAAGTGTAATTGACCTTGTTGCATATAGTGGTGTAATTATAGAAAAACGTGAAGCTGGATTTGTTATCAAAGGATACAACTATAGTAATCCTTACTTTAAATATTATACAAATGTTAGCCTTGCAGACGATCCTGTAGTAAGAGTAGGTGGTGTAACAAAAGATTTTGTAACTTGGACAGGCGGACAAAGTTATAGTCCAGGACTAATTGTTGAGTTTGGTAGCGAATACTATATGACTAAAACTCAGCACACAGCTGAAGACGATTTTGACGGAACTAAATTTCAAAAACTTGCTGAACTTCCTGTAGAGGGTGGCAGAACTGCATTCTTCAGAAGAACATTTAATGACGGGATTAATGACGAGCCACTAGAGTTAGCTTACGGAACACGTCTTGATACTATCCAAGAAGTAGTAGACTTTTTACTTGGATATGAAAAATATTTAAAAGTACAAGGATTCCAGTTTGAATCTTATAATACAGAGATTAATCAAGTTGAAGATTGGTCATTAAGTGCAAAAGAATTTATGTTCTGGACAACACAGAATTGGGCAGTCAATAGTGTAATAACATTGAGTGCTGGTGCTAATAGAATTAACTATTACAAAAAAGACCATGTTGCAGATAGTATCTTTGATAACTTTTATGGTTACAATACATTTAAAGCTGACGGTAAAAAATTAATTCCTGAATACATTAATGTATATAGAGACAACGACAACTTAATACAAGTTAGCACAAAAAATACAACAGACGGAATTTATTCAGTCAAGATACCTTTAGTACAATTTGAACACGTTGTTTTATTAGATAACACAACAGTATTCAAAGATTACATTTATGATCTTGCACCTGGTTACAGACAAGAACGTATTAAGGCACTAGGTTATAGAACAGATGGTTGGACAGGTGGATTTAACATTCCGGGATTTGTTTATGACAATGCTGAAGTTACTGAATGGACTGATTGGAAAGATTATTCCATAGGTGATACTGTTAAGTACAAAGAATTTTATTATGTTGCTAAAGTTAAGATTCCTGGAGAAAGTATATTTAATGCATCTAACTGGGAACGTCTAAGCAAGAAACCTACATCAGGCTTACTTGCAAACTTAGATTATAAAGCAAAACAGTTTGGTGACTTCTACGATTTAGACACAGATAATTTTGATACAGATCAACAAAGAGTTGCACAACATTTAATAGGATATCAGAAACGTAAGTATTTAGAAAATATTATTAACGATGATGTTTCTCAGTATAAATTCTATCAAGGATTTATTCAAGATAAGGGTACAAAGAATAGTTTAACTAAACTGTTTGATGCGTTGTCTAATACAGATAGTGATAGTGTTGAGTTTTATGAAGAGTGGGCAATTAGATTAGCACAGCTAGGATCTGCACAATCATTTGATGAAGTTGAATACAAACTAGACGAAGCTAAATTTAGATTAAGCCCACAACCGGTTGAGCTAGTACAAAGTGTAACTGGAAAAGAAACAGACTTAATTTATAGACAACGACAGTTTGAAACTTATTTAAAACCAGATGGGTATGATCATAAACCATTCCCTACGTTATATAAAGATACAGATTATATTCCAACAGCAGGATATGTAAATTCATCTAATGTTAAAACAACAGTTGCTAACTATGACGACATATTAGGACTAACACTTACAGATTATAACATTGGTGATTATATTTGGACAGGTACTAGTAAAACTCAAGAGTGGGATGTCTTAAAATACAATCGTACTGATGATGAAGTAATAGCTTTAACACTTAATTCAACAACAAACGAAGTTGAAATAAAAATTAAAAAACAAGCTAATTATGTAACAGCTGATATTATAGGTCTAGTTGATGTTACTGGTAATGAAAGATTCTATAAAGTATTACGCTCAGAGCTAGATACAATTTATTGTAGCGAAAACCCAACACCAGGTGTTGCAACTACAGATGTAGATCCAGCAAACGGATTCCTTACAAACTTTACTTCAGCCAGAGTTGCAAGTTTAGATGATGCTAATGCAAAATTAATTAACAGTGAACTTAAGGTTGGAGAAATCCTTTGGGTAGACAATGACAGTAACGATCGTTGGATAGTATTACAGAATAATCCAGTACACAGCCAACACCAAGTTATTTCAAATGTTGAAACAGGTGACGTTAGTACAAACTTTGGTAAAGTAATTGCATCAGACGAAAGAAACACTACATTAATGGTAGGTGCTTCGGAATCAAACAAAGTATATGTTTACCAAAGAACTAGTGATGTTGGACAGTATGTTCATGCACAAACTATTGACGCTCCAACAGGGTTATACACAGGCGATGGTAAGTTTGGTACAGGACTTGCATTATCAAGAGATAGCAAATGGTTAGTTATTGGTGCTCCAAATGCCAGCAACTTAAAGACAAAATTTAAAGGAACGTTTACAGGTTCTTTAGCTTATGCAACAGATGATGTTGTTAACTATCAAGAAAACTTTTGGGAGGCACAGTTTCCTATTGCACAGGCACAAGGATCGTTAACATTTAATAGTTACTACGACCCAGCACAGATACACGAAACAATTTGGAACGGTACAGCTTACCCTTCAATAGTTTATGCAATTAGAGGAAATTACCACTTTAGTGTTCCTACTGATCATATGTTGATTAGAGCACCGTCGGCACAATACGAAGGATCAGCGGCAGGAGATTCACTAGTACTAAACTGGAATCAATATCCGCAAAGTTATCCAACTGGAATATTACCATTTGGAACTAATGGTCCGGGTGTAGCACAGTTTGAAGGTACAAAAACTATCACAAGCAAAGTTGACGCAATACTTTACTTTGATAACTTGTTAAGAACTCCAGTTGTTGGAGATTTAATATCAACAGCTACAGCAATAGGTACAGTTGATTATATCCATGTTGAAAATGTTAACCAAGCAACTATCTATATTAAAGAGATGAATGGTGCGTTTGCTGACACAGGAACAGCAACGATTGAAAATGTTACAATGGGAACTTATGTAGCATACAATCCTTTAGAGCAAAACACATTATTTGGCGGTTGGTGGAAAGTTACAGGACTTACAAGTTTCAATACAAGTACGAAAGAAGTTACAGAGCCAGTATTTGTTGTACAAGATATTATTACAGCATCAGAAAGCAAATCACCAGAAATTTATTATAATACTACTGATGATATCTATGCATTAAATCAAATAACTGATCCAACAAAAGGCGGAAAGATAGGACACCTTAGTTACTATAATAAACAAGGTATGCCAGACCTAAGTCCTAAATGGTTTTTCAGAGCTTCTAAAGCCTGGACAGATACATTAAGCAACGGCGATCCGTTTACTATGGAAGTAAATGAAGTAAGAGGTGGTGCTGGTATGACTGTGTTTGATCCTGCAACACTAGGATTAGCAACTTCGTACACTAACCAAACAGCAGGACATACTGTAAATGACTTATGGGACGGATTTTTAGATATAACATTTACAAATTTTGACAACAGCGGTAATGCTTTTATTCCACAACCAGGTGACGTTGTTATTGACGGTACTACAGGTGCTGAAGGTACAGTTGCATACTTACAAGAACAATTAATAGATTGTAGAATATATATTAAAGCTAGATCAGGAACATTTAAGTTTGGTAATCAAAATGCTGATGTTTCAACTATATTAATTAAAGATGGAGTAAGTGTAGGAATTCATAGACTGGTTGGTAGATTAGATCATGCAGATCTGTCAAGTGCTACAGTTGGTAAAATGGTTGTAGTTAGATTTACTGATTCAACAATGTTACCGGTAACAACGCCAACATTTAGAAATGAAGTTGAAATAAAAGTATTCAACAATAGAACAGTAAGCGGAGTAGCTAGAACACCTAACTTTCCTAATCCACTTAACAAGGACTGGAAACAAGTTTCAGCAATTGAAGCCTCTAGTACAGGAATATCAAGCGGTCTATCAAATGAAGGTGCATACTTTGTTTATGAAAGATCTGGTTCAGGAGCATACAGTTTCCAACATGGTTACACTAACCCACAAAAAGATAACGATAGATTCTTAGGTACTCAGATTGAATTATTAAAATCTAATTCAACAACAGATTTTTATAGAATGTATGTAAGTGCTCCGGGCAACGGAACAACTTCTAACAGTGGTAGAATACATTTTGTTAATCACGGCACTGATACAGATGGTACAGTTTATGAATGGGCAAGAAGCAAGGACTTAAACTTTAAAGGTGAGTTCAATGTTAACCTAGCTTACTATACAAACGATATTGTACTATACAATGGAAGTTTTTATCAGTCTAAAACTAATTTAGTTGCAGGAATTTGGAATCAAGCATACTGGACCTCATTAACAAGTCGAATAGATTATGTAGGTTATGTTCCTAATGATACAAGTTTAACAGTTAGTGATGACAGTACATTTAATCAAACAGAGTTAACAAACTATGCACACCCGTTTGCAGTTAGCAAGTACGGAGACGTAATTGCAACAGTGGCTGACTTTGGTATTACTAGTGATCCTAAGATTATAACTTACAGACTTAATAATGGACATTACGAATTTTCACAAATCATACAAACTCCTGCCGCAGGCGTAGGGTTTGGTACTTCATTGAGTATTAATGATACAGGTGATATGATTGTTGTAGGTGCACCACTAGACGATACACGGTCAAACGACAATGGTAAAGTTTACGTTTACACAAGTACAGCAGGAGTATTTGCACAGACACAAACAATCTTTAGTCCAAGTAATGATGTAGCAGAAAGATTTGGTGCTTCATTAGACTTTGATGGTAACAACTTAATTATTAGTGCCAAAGGTGGAGACCTTGTAACATCAACAACGTTTGATACATTAACAACATCATTTGATAACAACCTAACACAGTTTGAAAGTGTTAACGCAGATAGTGGTCAGGTGTTTATGTATCAAAAGGTTAATAACAAATTATTATACTCAGAGAAGTTTAATTATAAAAATGCTTCTGTAGAAAGATTTGGCGAGTACTTATTGTTTAATGAAAACCACGTTTATGTACCAATGCCAGAACTTTCAGTAACAGATAATAACTTTATTGGAACACTATTAGATTACAAGAGAGACAGAGAAACTCTTCCATGGAATACATTACATAGTCCACAAGACCAAGTTGACTTGTCTAAATTTAAAGGTGTATTCATTTACAACATAACTTCTAACCCTGTTGCACAACAGATAGATTATATTGATCCTATACAAGGAAAAATTGCTGGAGCGGCGGAAGAAGAATTAACTTACAAGACACATTATGATCCAGCTGTTTATACAAATGGTACAGCAGGACCAAAAACTGTAATAGATCCAGAGAACTATTGGGATTCTACAAACGTTGGTCGACTATGGTGGGATCTAAGTACAGCTAAATTTGTAAATCCATACCAAGGTAACATTATCTACAATACTGCTAACTGGAATAAATTATTTGTAGGAGCAAGTATAGATGTTTACGAATGGGTTGAGTCAACAATTACTCCTACACAATGGGCAGAGTTGGCAGATACAGAAGAAGGACTAGTAACTGGTATAAGTGGTACGCCTAAAGACGTAACTACTTTTGTACAAGTACAAAAATACGATAACGTAGCAAAATCTTTCTTCCAAAAATATTACTATTGGGTTAGGAATAAAAAACTTGTTCCACAACTAGAGTGGAGAAAAACTTCTGCTTATGATGTTGCACAATTAATTACAGATCCTGCGGCAATGGGACAAAGATTTGTTGCAATATACTCAAACAACAGATTTGGTTTATACAACTGTCAATCACTTGTTAGTGGTACAGAAAATGCAATTAACTTCCGTTACTGGAAAATAGCTAATAAAGATATTAATACACACAATCAATATCAGATTATTTCTGAAGGTTTAGGAACAAGTATGCCTAATCCAGAGATAGAACGTAAATGGTATGACAGTTTAATTGGAGTTGACAAAAACGACAAACCAGTACCTGATGTTATATTAAGTGAAAAACAAAGGTATGGTATTTTAGATAGACCAAGACAAGGAATGTTTAAGAATAGAGTTGAAGCTCTAAAACAAGTTGTTGAAAGAGCTAACGGTGTATTACTTAAAAACTTAATTGTTGATGAGTACGACTTATCTAACTTCTTAAGTAAAGATACAGCACCAACATTGTTAAGTAAAAAGTTTGATAAGTCAGTAACAACCTTTGCTGAACTACAGTTTGTTGGAGTATCGAATGTTATTCCAGCAGTATTAACTCCGATATTTATTAACGGTAAACTTGATAGAGTAACAATTACTAACGGTGGTAAAGGTTATGTAACAACACCAACATACGATTTTGGAAACACTGGTGACGGTAAGGGTGCTGAGATAATCTTAACAAAAGATGCTAACGGTACAATTACAAGTGTAACAGTTAAAAATCCAGGTTCAGGATATTCAGCTACTACAACACTAGACGTTAGAAAGTATAGTACACTTGTTACAGTTGACGAAACAGTTAGCAACAAGTGGGCAATATATTCCTACAACAATGTAACTAGAGCTTGGGAAAGAACTTCAAGTCAATCATACGACACAACATTTTGGTGGAGTTATGCAGACTGGTATGATACTGGATACACTAAATTTACACAGATAGATTACTTAATTGATTATTCATATCAGTTAGATAGTTTAGCTGATGTTATCGGTGACGTTGTTAAAATTAGTACAATAGGAGCAGGAGGTTGGTTGCTATTAGAAAAGATTAGTGATGAAGGTACAGACTATACTACAAAATATAAAACTATAGGTAGACAGAACGGAACTATACAATTATCAAATGCATTGTTTGATCCATCAAGCAGTAACATTGGATATGACGGATTAAGTTACGATACTAATTTTTACGATGATCAACCTACTATTGAACTAAGAAAAATACTAGAAGGTTTACGAGATAGTATCTTTATAGATGAACTTGCTGTAGAGTATAACAACTTGTTCTTTGCAAGTATAAGATATGCTTTTGCAGAACAGTCTAATGTTGACTGGATATTTAAAACTTCGTTCTTAAAAGCAAAACACAATGCAGGTGGGTTAACACAAAAAATTACTTTTGAAAATGATAGTTTACCAAGTTACGAAGAGTTTGTTAAAGAAGCAAAACCTTATAAAACAAAAATTAGAGAATATATTAGTTCTTACACTAGCACGGATCCAACTAGCACAGGTGTAACAGACTTTGATATTCCACCAGCATATAGCAGTGATGACGGTAAGATTGTTCCTGCAAGTTTAAAAGTTAAAGATAACTTAATTGTTGGACAAGATGCAAGTATTACAACTTACCCTAACAAGTACTGGGCAGACAATGTTGGCTTTGAAGTTACTAAAGTTAATATTAAAAACGGTGGATCAGGATACTTAGAAGTTCCACAAATTAAATTTGCTGGCGGAGGCGGAACAGGCGCTAAAGCAACAGCAACACTTGGCAGTGGTGGTTCTATAAAATATATTACATTAACTGAGCCAGGTAGCAAATACCTAAGTGCTCCAACAGTTACAGTTGACGGAACACAAGAGTCAGGGGCAATAGCCGCAACGATATCAGCTCAAATTGGAAATAGTAAAGTAAGAAGTATACACCATATTAGTAAGTTTGATAGAGTTAGCGGAACATTCTTAATTACAACTTTGTCACAAACAGAAAACTTTACAGGTACTGGTAGTCAAACTACATTTAACTTAACATGGCCTATGGATTTAAGAACTACACAGGTTGACGTTACTGTTGATGGTATTGAATCGTTACAAAGTGAATATACTTTTAGTAACACAGAGTATAACGATAAAACATATACAAGACACAAAGGACAAATCAAGTTTATTGAGCCACCAGCAACTGCTAAAGCTATTGTTGTTAAGTATTCTAAGTCTGTTAATATGCTACAAGCACAGGATAGGATTAACTTATTCTATCAACCGACAACAGGAATGTTAGGAAATGATGTTTCACAGTTAATGGACGGTATTGATTACGGTGGAATAGAAGTTAAGAGCTTTGAGTTTGGTTCAGGCACAGGTTGGTCAAGTGACCCTTACTACACAACAACTTATGACACATATGATAACACTTACGAAGATGAAGTCTTCACACTTGATGGAAGTACAAACTTATTCACACTAGCTCAACCTTTAGCAAATAGTGTAGTATATAACGTATACAAAAATGGTGTAAGAATTGATGACGAAAACTGGGACGGAAGTAGTATTGGAACAACTAATAATCCGGCGGCAGTTATGCTACCAATTACAGGAGCAGGACAAACTACAATTCAACTAGATGAATCACTAATTCCTACAGTAGCAAATGATGTTATTGTAATTAGGAAAGCAACTAGTGATGGATCTTTTATTCCAGATCCAGATGGTTATGACACATTATTACAAGGTGGTAATTTAACTTACGAATCTGCAAAAGGTATTCGTGCAGAAGAGATTGTAATTGACGGTGATGGCTTTGTAACTCCACTAACATCAAAAGGACCTGAAGAGTTAGTTCCAGGACAAGTATTAGACACAGTTGACATCAAAGTTTATGAAAGAACTGGTGATGGGTCAAGTGTGTTACACAGTTACAACTTCTTAGGAGACGGAAGTGGCAAAGATTTTGATATTAACTATGTACCAATGAGTCAAAAAGACGTTTGGGTAAAAGTACATGGCACTATTTTATCACACTCACAGTTTACAGTTGATTATCAAAACAAACAAATTAAGTTAACAACTGCTCCAGGAAATGCAGAGTCAGTACATATTATTACAATGAGTAACAACGGAGAGAAAATACTAGACGTTGATCAATTTACAGGTGATGGTTCAACTGCACAGTTTGTTACAGGAATTAAATTTAAATCAACATTAAGTTTCTTCCTATCAGTTAACGGCGAATCAGTTAATGTAGATATGTCAGAAACCGACGGAACATATTCTGCAAAAGGAATGTGTGTATTTAAACTAGGTAACGCACCACTTAACAATGCAGTAATACAATATGCAATATTTGATAGTGCGGCTAAGTCATTCTCACAAATTGCAACAGATACATTTACAGGTGACGGAAATACTACACAGTTTACACTTGCACAAACTCCACTAAACCAAAAACCATTAGAACATAATGTAATTGTTAAAGTTGGAAACAAAATATTAAATGCAGGACATAATGAGTCATTCAATGTAGTAACAGCAACTAGAGAGTATGCGTTAAGAGATTATCAAATTGCTCAAGCTGGTGTTGGAGCAAACGAAGTCAGAGTTTTCTTAAACGGAACAGAAATAATAATTTCAGAAAGCTGGAACTGGGATACCTTCAATGCAACAGTTAATCTTTTTGCAGATGTAGGGGTCACAGGAGATACATTAGATGTTTACGTAATCAATGATGGAGAATATGCATTTGGTTACTTAGATGGTAATGGGTTATGGGTACAAACACCAAACATAGTTCACTTTGATACTGCTCCAGCTAACGGACAAAGCATAACAGTTTATCAATTAAGTAATCATGATGTTAGAAAAATTGAAAGAGAAAACTTTGATGTAGTTACTAGAAATCCAATTACTGTTGGAACAGACAACTATTCAGAGTATCATCAGTTAACAAATGGTATTATAAAATTACGTAAAGCGGCCATTGATGCAGAATATGTTTGGGTCACACTCAACGGTGACTTATTAACACCAAGTGTTGATTACTACTTACAAGATGACAAGATGTCAATAAGGATTTTAAAAGATATTAATTTAAATGATGTGGTTGAGTTGATACACTTCTCAAACAGCACAATAGTTGGTAAGTTTGGTTATAGACAGTTTAAAGATATGTTAAACAGAACACACTTTAAACGTTTAGGTGATGATGTAGAATACTTACTAGCAGAGAACTTAAACTGGTACGATACTAAAATATTTGTATCAGGTGCGGCAGGATTACCGGTTCCAAACAAGGATAAAGGCATTCCAGGAATTGTGTTTATAGGTGGAGAACGTATTGAGTACTACTTAAAAGAAGAGAATGTACTTAGACAGTTACGTAGAGGAACATTAGGAACAGGTATTAAGCCATTGCATAGTGCAGGAGCTCAAGTACTTGATCAGAGTATCTATCAAACTGTACCATACAAAGATGAAACTAAATCACAAACATTTACAGCAGATGGGTCAACTAACTCATATACTATTGATTTTATACCAAACAACGTAAATGAATTTGAAATTTTTGCAGGTGGACGCAGGTTACGTAAGAATAGCATAAGTTCTTTCGATGTAACCCAAGATTTAGACAGTCCAGAGGGCGATATAACGCTAGCCGCAGAATTTAGTGTTGATGGAGTAACTCCAGTAGTAACACTAACAACAACACCAGCGATTAACACCAAGATAACGGTGGTTAGACGCATAGGGAAAAGATGGACAGACCCTGGAACTCCACTGAGATTGCAAGAAAATAACATTGGAAGGTTCTTAAGGAACAAAGAGGTGACGTTACCTAAATAAATACACTTGTAGGAAAGAAAATATGACAGACAATTTTAAAGACAAATCAGGGGTTCTTTTGCAGGGCCACATAAAGATACACAATCCAGAGAGTGGTGAAATCTTTGTGGATAAGCGAAATGCTATTCACTATGAGAATATGAGTATCTCACTAGCTGAAAGTTTAGCTAACCAAGGACAGGGAATGATATATTCAATGAACTTTGGTAATGGCGGAACATCAGTGGATCCAACGGGTATTATTACATACCTTTCACCAAACAGCACAGGAACAAATGCTAGTTTATACAACCAAACTTATACTAAAGTAATTGACGATAATTCAATCAATAATACAGATCCTACAAGAAATAAGATTGAAACACGTCATGTAAGTGGTACAAACTATACAGATATTGTTGCTACCTGTTTATTAGACTACGGTGAGCCAAGTGGGCAAGATGCATTAGATAATGCAACCAGTGCCGATAGCTTATATGTATTTGATGAACTAGGTCTAGTAAGTTATGCAACTAGTGGAACAGGTAGATTGCTAACACACGTTATTTTCCACCCAGTACAAAAATCGTTGAACAGATTAGTTCAAATTGATTATACTGTTCGTGTACAGAGTTTAACAGGATTTAATGAATAATGGCTTATACAGTAAATTATACAGACGTTGCTAATAAAGGTAGTATAACTGTTGAGGATAACACACTCAACCAGCAAACTTCGTTGTCACTACCAGGTAGAAATACGACTGCATATGGTACTGCAATAGCTGAAAACTTTTTACACTTATTAGAAAATTTTGCAAATACAACTGCACCAACGAATCCAGTAGAAGGTCAAGTATGGTATGATAATACTGTTGGAATAGATCAATTAAAATTATATGATGGTACTACTTGGATTAGTGCATCAGGATTAAAGAAAGCCACTAACGCACCGGCGGCGGCACAATCAGTAACAGGCGACCTTTGGGTTGATACAGATAATCAACAGTTATATTTGTTTACAGGTTCAGGTTGGATCTTAGTAGGTCCACAATTTAGTGATGGTCTTTCAACAGGTGTTAGAGCGACAACTGTAGTTGGAACAAACAATGTTAGTTATACTTGTTTAATAGTAGAACTGAGTGCAAAGACTTTAGCAATTTATTCAACAGCGGCATTTACACCGAAGACAACACTTACAGGATTTACATCAATCAAAGCAGGATTTAATTTAAGTTCAGCAGACATTACAGGTTCAGGTGCAGGAAAATATTACGGAACAGCAGAAAAGGCCGAAGCACTAGTTGTTGGCTCAGATGTTATTCCAGCAACAAACTTTATGAGAAGTGATGCAATATCGCAGACAACTTCTCCAATAGTAATTAAAGCAAACGGCGGCCTTACAGTTGGTGCTTCAAGTTCAATGACATTTGGTGTTGAAGGACAAGCTGGTATTATTAGTCACCAAACATCAGGATCAAACATTGATGTTAGAGTAAACAACAATGGTACAACAACTACAGTAATGAGAATAGATTCAACTGCTAAAGTTGGTATCAATAATTTAGCACCAGATCAACCATTAGATGTTATAGGTAATATTCAAACTGATAGTGCGTTACTAGTTGAAGGTACAACAGATGCTTCAACAATAGCAACTGGAAGTATTATTACCAAAGGTGGTGTTGGTATTGCTAAAAAACTTTTTGTTGGTAGTGATACAAACATAGCAGGATTATTAACAACACAAAATATTGTTCCTAATGCTAACTCGGCACGTAACTTAGGTACTGCTAACGAACAATGGTTAAATGTTCATGCACAGAACTTTATAGGTAACTTAACAGGTAACGTTACAGGAACAGTATCAGGACGTTCTGGATCAACAGATAAACTTGCTAGTGCAACAACATTTAGTATGAACGGTGATGTAACTGCACCGTCATTTACGTTTGATGGACAAGATGCAAGTACTAAAACATTTACAACATCTATTTCAAATGCCTTTGTTGCTAACAAAACAGAAGTTTCAACATCATTAACAACTGATGAATTTCTAGTTAACAGAGTAACTGGCGATACTGGCGTATTTAAAATTTCAAGAACTAACTTGTTTAAAGCAATTCCTACATTACCAATTGGAATGATATCACCATTTGGCGGAGATACTGCTCCAACTGATTGGGTATTGTGTTATGGACAAGAAGTTAATATTGCAAACTATCAAAACTTGTTTAACGTAATTGGCTACAACTTTAAAGATCAATCACTAGTAGCGGCAGGTAAATTTTCATTACCAGACTTAAGAGGTAGATTGCCATTAGGTAAAGATAACATGGGAGGCGGATCAGCTAACGTTGTTACAGGAGCCGCGGCAGATACAATAGGTAGTGTTGATGGTCAACAGAATCAAAGTATTGCACTTACCAACTTACCAGAACACGAACACGATTTAAGAGGTCCAAGTGGAGACCAATACTATGCATTAAGAGATGTAAGTGGTACTCCAAACGATCCACAAGGTATTCAGTATGATGCTCCAACAGGAACAGGTGCCGGTCAAGCGTATGCTACATCAGGTGGAGTATTAACAAACAATGCTCTAGGTACAGCAATTGATATTATGAATCCATATATGACTTTAAACTATATCATGTATGCCGGGGAGAATACAGCGATATGAGTTATAAACTAAACAAAACAGATGGAACGTTATTAATTGATCTAGTTGATGGATCTTTAGATACTACTACAACAAGTATTGGCCTAATTGGTAAAAACTATTCAGGGTTTGGTGAAACACTAAACGAGAACATGATTAAGATGCTAGAAAATTTTGCATCAACATCTGCTCCTTCAGTACCATTAAAAGGACAACTATGGTACGATAGCACACAAGGTAGAATTAAAGTTTACGATGGTACAACATTTAGAGAAAGTGGCGGACCAATTGTATCAACTTCACAACCATCAACAATGGTAAGTGGAGACCTTTGGTTAGATAGTTTAAAGAATCAATTATATTTTTATGATGGCACAGACTTAACACTAGCTGGACCAATATACACAGCTCAACAAGGCAAGTCAGGATTTGAAACTGTTACTGCATTGGATACACAGAATAATAGTAAAACTATTAACAAGCAGTGGATCGGCGGAGCATTGGTAGGTGTTTGGGCTAACGAAGAATTTACTCCAGCAGTAGGTTACGAAGTACCAGGAATTACAGGAAACGTTAAAAAAGGATTTACACCAATTGACGGTTCAGCAACTGGATTGGTATATAGAGGCGTAGCAAATGCGGCACTAAACTTAATTAACTCAGCAGGAGTTAGTAAGAGTGCGGCACAGTTTATACCTGCAGACGCAGATGGTACAACAACAGGTGCATTAACAATTAGTAACACTGGTGGTGTAACGATTGGTACTGCTCAAAACAATATACAAAAAATTGTTGGTACATCATTTGTAAGTGAAAACCAACTATCCAATCATGACTGGAAAGTCAGAGTAAGAAAAACTACAGGATACATTGATGCTATTATAGTTGATACATCAGAATCACACGTAGGAATATTTAAAGACGCACCAGGATATACATTACACGTTGGCGGAGACATGAAAGTTGAAGGCGACTTAATAATAGCTGGTACACAATTAAATGTTGAAACAACAGTATTAAGAGTAGAAGATAAGAATATTGAACTTGCTATACAATCAGATAGTTCAACAGGTAACAATGCCGCAGTAGACGGTGGTGGTGTTATTCTTAAATCTTCAGATGATGATAAAGAATTTGTATGGCGTAACGCAGAGCAGGCTTGGACATCAACAGAAAATGTTGACCTAGCGGCAACTAAAGTTTACAAAGTAAACGGCAACGAAGTTTTAAGCGGAACAGCATTAGGATCAGTTGTAACATCAGCCAACGGTTTAACTAGCATTGGTACACTAACTAGTTTAGCAGTAGACAATGTTATAATAAACAATTACGCAATTAGCACATCAGGTAGCGGATTGCAGTTAACAAGTGATGGTTCAATCACTATTACTAATAATCAGAAGATTACAGGGTTAGCTGAACCAACAACTAATACTGATGCGGCAACTAAATTTTATGTAGATGATTCATTTGATAATGAACCAGTTATTGTACCATTAGATATCACAGGACTAACTAATGCCAATATTGCTACAATTATTGAGGATATTTACCCAGCGGCAACTAAAAAAACAGGATCATATGCTTATGTTCCAACTAGTTCGTTAACGGGTGCAACAGTTACAGGAGTTGATGTAAACTCCGTAGCAAACAAATCATTTGTGGCCGTTGATGCAAACGGAGTACAAAATCAGAGTGTAGTACAAGATATTGCGTTTACGGACGCGGCAGGAACTGTAAATGCGTCAGTAACCAGAGGGTTGAAACGTTTTAAAGTCCAAGCAAGTGCTTGGGTGTTTGACACTGATCTAGGTAGCAGTGGCGGACTATGGTAAAAGATAAATAGTAACATAGGGGTTAATAACAATGGCATATACTATAGACAGATACAGTGGCGTTACTTTAACAACAGTTGAAGATGGCACAGTTGACCAAACTACCGATATCAAGCTCGTAGGTAAAAACTACGCTGGATACGGTGAAATACAGAATGAGAATTTTTTACATCTGCTAGAGAATTTTAGCGGAGCTTCACAACCACCCAAAGCGATTTCAGGGCAAATTTGGTTTGATGCTACAGCATCTAAACTTAAATTTTATGATGGTTCTAAATTTAGAACAACAGGCGGTGCAGAAGTAAGTGCAACACAACCAGCTGGTTTAGCCACTGGTGATTTATGGTGGGATAGCACAAACGAACAATTATACGCATACAACGGAACAGGTTACGTGTTAGTTGGACCACAAGGTAGTGGTTCTACAGTAACACAGATGAAAACAGTAACAGTACGTGATACAACTAGTACAAATAGAGTAGTCATTCAAGCCATTGTTAATGATGAAGTAATTTATATCATTAGTGCAGTATCATTTACTATTGATTCAACTGATCCTACAAATGCAATTACAGGATTTGATGTAATCAAAAAAGGTTTAACCCTAAGAAACACAATGAATGCATCAGGCGGTGTTACAACTTCAACAGATTACTATTGGGGTACAGCAAGTAACTCATTAAAACTTGGTGGATTTACTGCTTCAGACTTTGCACTAGCAGGGTCAGGATCATTTACATCACTTGTTAGCTTTGCAGATGCAGGTATTTCAATTGGTGATTCAAACGATCTTAAGATTTTCATTGAAAGTGATAACCAAGCTGTTATACAAAACGATGTAGGTACAGTAATTAAAATAAGAGTTGATGATACACTAGGTGTAGCACAAGATCCGTTGCACATTTACGCAACAGATGTAAGACCATCAGCAAATAATACATTTAATATTGGTACATCATCAGCAAAATTTAATACAATGTATGCAACAACATTTAGTGGTACAGCTTCACAGGCTTCAACACTAGCCGTTGGAGCAAATTATCGTTCAGGATCAACAGCGGCAACTAATGATACAGTAGCAGTTAGAGATGGTGCAGGTAATTTAGTAGCAAACTTATTTACAGGTACAGCTACACAGGCACAATATGCTGACTTGGCTGAGAAATATACCACTACAGAAGAATTTCCAGTAGGTACTATTATGACAGTAGTAATAGCAGATCCTACAGAGTCAATTGATGCCGAGATGGAGGCTTGTAGTGAAAACGAAATACCATGTGGAGTTATATCTGAGAAACCAGCTTACTTGATGAATGCAGATGCAGACGGTCAAGCAGTTGCACTTAAAGGTAGAGTTCCAGTTAGAGTTACAGGACTTATTATTAAAGGTGAGCCTATATATACAGCAATGGAAGGTATAGGTGATCAAGACAACACTAAAGGTACAATGGTAGGTATTGCACTAGAAAACAATGACGAAGATGGCGAGAAGCTCGTAGAAGTCTTCTTAAAAGTATAAAGGTAAACTAAATGGCAATCGGCGATATAATCACAGCGGCAAGATATAACAACTTGCAATCAAGAGTAGAAACTGTAATGGGAACTGGCTCTGGTGACGATGGTTACGGTCAATCATTAAATTCAAGTCAAGTTTCAGCAAATACTACAATTAATGCAACTCATATGTCAACACTTTATACTGACATGGCAAACGGTAGAGTACACCAAACAGGTACAGCACCAACAGAGATTGCAATTATTGCCTCAGCAGATACTATCTTAGACAGCGACACAGTTAACAAAAAAGGTGTTGCACAGTTTGAGAACTTAACAACCACTTTAGAAAACGATAAGTTTGCAATTCACAGTAGTCAAGCTACAGCAGAAGCGGCCACTACAGCAACATATACAAGTTCATGGAACGGTACATTAATACATTTACTAGATGTTACATTTAGTACAGCTGATCACAGAAGACAGTTTTTTAATGCAGGTGGAGAAATCCGTTTTGCAAGTAATATTACATACACAGGCTCTAGTGCAAAAACTATTGACTGGATGAACGTACTTGTAAATATGGGAACTATTAAAATGGGGTACACGGCAACAAGTGCAACTGGTTCAGGGTCAGGTTCAACAACAGGATTTCATGATTTAACAACTTCCTTCCAAACACTTTTTGTTAAAAACGGTACTGGCTTATATGCGGCCAACAACTACACACTAAAAGCTAAATTGGTTGGTACAACTCAAATACAATTCCAAGCAGAATGGAACGATGCAGACACTGGTAATCCAAACTACGATGAAAACGTGCTAGGTACTGTAAACAGTACTGTTACACAATATCGTGCAACAGGTGTTTACGTAGAACTTCCAACTCCAACACACAGTACGAACGCAGGTTCAAACTTAACATAGTCTACTAAATTTTTGTCTAAATAGTTGTAGGAGACTATTATGGATGAACGTTTACAAAAAGCTCTAGATTTTTCCAATTACATGGTGACGCTTAATAATCAAAAGCGAATCCTAAAAGAGAAGTTTTTGGAAAGCAGAGTACACTATTTTAACGGTGGACAATTTTCAGTAACACAGGAACTATTAACGTTCTGTGGTATGCTTGTTGAAAAAGATGACACAAAAAATATCGTTATAATTGACGATAATGATACCCCCATTAGAATAGCAGACTTAGAAGAGTTTCTTGACGATATTTTAAATATCTATTTTACATCAGCAAATGAATATCATACCGAATACGAAAAAATAAGAACCAAACGTAAGGTATCGGGACTTGTTGAGCATGAAGAGTAAAGGTGCATTAATCTTTGCTCGTAATAATGCACAAATAGATTATATCAAACAAGCCCATTATTCAGCAAAACGTATCAAACGGTATCTTAATATACCGACTAGTATCGTTACGGATAGTGTAGACTATCTTAAAGAAAAGTATGCCGACTGGCTAGAAGTATTTGATGTAGTAATTGAAGTTCCTTTCACTAACAACTCAACAACCAAAAGATATTTTGATGGTTCAGGTGTTGCAAAACACTTAGAATTTAAGAATGATATGCGTACCAAAGCATATGAGCTATCGCCTTATGATGAAACAATACTGTTAGACAGTGATTACGTTATTGCTAATGACCTATTCAAACATTGTTTTGAACAAGACCATGATTTTTTAATATACAAAGATGCACATGATCTAACAGGACATAGAGATGCAGAAGAATTTAAGAAAATAAGTGATACAAGTGTGGACTTTTACTGGGCCACTGTTATATACTTTAGAAAAACAGAAACAAACAAGGTATTCTTTGACCTAACCAAACATATACAAGAGAACTGGGACCACTATAACAGTATCTTCCAAGTTAACAGAGGACTATTTAGAAATGATCATGTGTTTAGTGTAGCAATACATATAATGAACGGTTACCAAGAGGGTGACTTTGCTCATAAGCTACCTGGCAAAAAGTATTACACAGCAGATAGAGATATATTATGGGATCTCAAGGACGATAACTTTTTATTCTTGTTAGAAAAAGAAAAGTTTCTCGGAGAGTATACTCCTCTGCGTATTAAAGGAAGTAGTATCCATGTCATGAACAAGTTTAGCCTTAATAGGATGATCGATAATGAGTAAAGGCTTTGTATTAATAGCACAAAACAGCGAATACGATTACGTACAGCAGGCGTGTGCGTTGGCTATGAGTATTAGAGCTACTAATGAAGCTAACATCTGTTTAATAACCAACGATAAAGTGCCATCTAGGTATGAAAAGTTGTTTGATGTTATCAAACCTATACCATGGACTGATGATGCTAAGGATAATGAATGGAAGGTAGACAATCGTTGGAAGTTATACCATGCAAGTCCGTATGATGAGACCATTGTACTTGATACAGATATGTTAGTACTACAAAATTTAGACAGTTGGTGGAAACTTTTGTCTAATTACGAAGTATTCTATACCTCCAATGTATATACTTATAGGGGTGAACGTGTAGATGACCATTATTATAGAAAAGTTTTTAGAGCAAACAATTTACCTAACGTGTACTGTGGATTTCACTACTTTAAAAAGTGCGACTTTGCAAAAGAGTTTTATTCAATGCTAGAAGTTGTTATGAATAACTGGCAATTATTCTATGGAAAGTTTGCTAAAGAACAATATCAAAAATTTTTAAGTGTAGATACTAGCACAGCTATTGTAACAAAGATATTAGACTGTGAAGATAAGATTACAAACAAACGTGTTAAGTTTCCAACGTTTACACATATGAAACCTCATATACAAGGTTGGAAAAACAGTAGTGCTACTTGGCGTAGCAGAGTAGGTGCATACCTTACAGATGATTTAACACTTAAGATAGGTAATCATTTACAAACAGGAATATTTCATTACACAGAAAAAGACTTTCTAGATGATGATAAAATTAGTAAGTACGAGAATTATTTAAAAATATGAAATTAGGTATACAATTAGTTAGCGAACGTTATGCAGTCTTTAATCCTACAACAGGAGAACTGTTATCGTTGCCTAATACAAAGCCAACCGAAGGTAGTTTTATATCAGTTGCAGAAGATGATGTAAAAGGAATACTTGACGGATCAGAAAGCATGAACTTTTATTATGTTCATTATTTTAAAAGAGCTAATACATATGAACTTAGACAGCGTAGCAATCACGATATCGATAGTTACTTTGTAAATGACCTTATACATGAAATTCCTACAGAAGCTGATAATCCAGATATCACAGTAACTAAAAATGTAAAAGACACCTGTTGGAAAATTACTATTGGTGGCGATTTAGAAATGAATATACTAGCACAAAAGATTAGTTTAACAAAAACACAAATTAGTTTTAGTGTTACAAAGAAAGACGACCCAAATATACTGTATAAAACACTAAAGTTTTCATTTGATGAACTAATTAATGGAAAGTATGTGGTATTACCGTTTTCAGACAAGTTTGAGTTTGACAACGAGACAGTTTCAGTGTATACTATTAAAAAGTTTGACAGTTACAAATACGAGGAGATACTATGAAGTCTGTAATACTAGCTGAAAACATTGTTAAAGGTTCTGGAGGACACGGTCTTAAGAAAGCCCAGCTTGTTAAGATCTTTGATAAAATAGATAATTTGGAAGATTTCACATATACATTAAAAAAAGTATTAGAGCATGGAGGCAAGGATTACCTTACAACACAATCTCATCAATTATCTCCACCTGCATTTAGTAATTTTACTAAATGGCATCATATTGATGAAAAGCATGACCTAAGTTGGGGCTTTGATAAAAAAGATGCAGGGTGTTATATGTATGGATTGTTTAGAGACAAGCCTCCTGCAAATGCAGATGTACTACAACCAGGTGTAATATACATTGGTGAAAGTAGAGCAACAACTAGGAACTGTATGTTAGGTAGACGCACAGACTTTAAAGGAACAGTACGTAATAATAGACTGTCACCATATGGGTGTGGAACAGCATTTAAAGAAAAGTATGGTAAAGAAACAATAGGATATGTTTATCAAGCATACTTGCCAATGCACAATAGTTTAGTTAAAGACCGTGAACTTGATATGTTGGTTATGTTTTATAAGTATCATGGAAGTATACCAGAATGTAATCCACCTAGTGATCTACGTAGGGTACAGTTAAGGATAGAAAATGAAAATTAATATTGCAGAACAGGATATCATATTTTTAAGTTATGATGAGCCTAATGCAGAAAAGAATTATGTTGATCTAGTTAATAAAGTGCCGTGGGCAAAACGTGTACATGGCGTAGATGGGTCAGATGCGGCACACAAAGCCTGTGCAGAATTATCAGATACAAAACACTTTGTTACAGTAGACGGTGATACAATAATTGATCAGAAGTTTTTAGATGTAGTTCTTGATCTAGATGAATTAGGTGTAGATGATGACTACCAATTTAGTTGGTGTGGTAATATTGATATCAACGGATTGAAGTATGGTAACGGAAGTTTAAAGATGTGGACTAAAGACTTTGTTGCCAATATGAAAACACACGAAAACACCGATGGTTCAGATGATACACAGATAGAGTTTTGTTACTTTGACAACTATTATCAACTTAATCAAAACTACTCAACAAGTATTATTAGTTCAACTCCACATCAAGCCTGGAGAGCAGGATTTAGAGAAGGTGTTAAGATGTCACTAAACAGAGGTGCAAAGGTACAAGACCTTGCAAACAACACTTGGTGGCAAAATTATCATAGACTGCTTGTCTGGTTGAATGTTGGTGCAGATGTTGATAACGGATTGTATGCTGTTATGGGTGCAAGAGACGGTTGTCAAAAGATCTTAGCAACCGATTGGGATCATTCTGTAACAAGAGATTTTAAATGGCTTAATGAATACTGGAATGAAATTAAAGACTATCCTGTAGAACAAATGATTGCTGAGTACGGACAAGTATTACAAGAGCAAGGCTTGCCTATAAGCAAGGTTGCACTAGATGAGGAGCAAAGTAAATTTTTTAAAGCTGTTTATGTAAACAGTGATAGAGTTTTAGGTAGGTAATGAGCGAACTAGAAAAAATTAAAGAACTAATGCCAAAGATCGAGGAGCAAACATCTCCTACGTTCTGCCTAGCTAAATGGCATCACACTACAATATATCTTGCAACAGGCGAAACACATAGTTGTTATCATCCTGCTCCACACCCTATACCATTAGAAGAACTAAAAGATAATCCTAGTGCGTTACACAACACCATAGAGAAGAAAGACCAACGTAAGAAAATGTTATGTGGCGAAAAGCCAGATGGGTGTAGTTACTGCTGGAAGATTGAAGCTATGGGTAAAGACTTTGTAAGTGATAGGCATATTAAAACAACAAGTATCTATAATGAAGAAAGACTAGCGGAAATAAAACAAAATGGGGCGGATTTAAACGTAAATCCTGAATACATAGAAATAAGTTTTAGTAACGAGTGTAACTTTAAGTGTGGCTATTGTCACCCTAAAGCATCAAGTAGATATTACAATGAAATAAAAGAACACGGTCCATACAGTATGTCTAGCAAACATAGACAAGATATTGATTGGTTTAAAATTTATAAAAAGGAAGAAGAAAATCCTTATGTAAAAGCATGGTGGGAATGGTGGCCTGAAGTAAGTAAAACATTAAATATTTTACGTATCACAGGCGGAGAGCCTTTAATGCACAAAAGTTTATGGGAACTATTTGACAAACTAGAAGCAGATCCAAAGCCAAACATACAGATAGAAGTTAATACCAATATGGGTGTTAAGCCTAAGCTAGTTGAAAAGTTAACAGAAACAGTATTACGTCTAAAAGAAAAAAACTGTATTAAGAGTTTTAAATTATATACAAGTATAGATAATTGGGGACCTAAAGCAGAGTACATTCGTACTGGATTAGATTTGAAAATATGGGAAAAGAATTTAGATTACTTTCTAAGTAACACTCCTTTCTCTGTTATTTTTATGATTACATTTAACATTTTTAGTGTAACAGGATTTGATTCGTTGTTAGAAAAGATATTAGAATGGCGTCACAAGTATAATGGAATAGTTGAGCCTCAAGTAAGATGGCAGAAAGTACAATTTGATACTCCGCATTTGAAAGAACCTCATATGTATGACATGAACATACTACCTAAGAAAGAGTTTATGCCTTACATGGAAAAGCATTTACAATTTATGCATGACTACCAAGACGACAGAGACAGAACTAAATTTAGTAATCTAGAAGTAGAAAAGTTTAGGCGTGTAGTAGAATATATGCGTACGACAAAAATGGATCCTGCACAAAAGGATCTTGCACGTAGAGATTTTTATCGATGGTTTACTGAACACGATAAACGTAGGAATTGTAATTTAGTTGAAACTTTCCCTGAACTAGAAAAATTTTATAACGATTATTCTAGCGAATAAAGATGTGTGTTGTATAGCTAGGACCAACTATCTTAGTTTCATAGAAAAACATATCTTGATAACGTTGCTTTGTTTGGTTTATATTAAAGTTCTTTTTACCCTTACTTGCATCTTGTAACATTTTAACCCAAGTCTTTTGTGCTTCTTCTACAGCTCTGTCTGTAGTATCTTTCCACTCGTGATTAAAAACTCCTTTAAGATACATCAAGTGTTCTATAGGACTAGGATGTCCGTCAAAGAATCCTTTGTTAATTAGTTTTCTATCTTTATCAAATTTGTTTTGTATGTTGTTGTTATATAATATGTTGTAAAAGCTAGGCTTTATATGGCTTAAAGGTTCATGATACATTTTTATTAATTCGTCTAACTCATCATCTTTTACTCTTGCGTCTACTTTGCCCTCCTCATCTCCCCATTGATTTGGCTGATCTACAATATCACACATCTGTAAAAAGTGCCATTGTGTTTTATGTTTAAGCATTTCATAGGTAGCTTTAATACTTGCTAGATCTCTTACGTATGCACCCTTTTCGTTAAAATACTTTCTTACAAACTCACCATTGTACGTTTGCTGTGAATAAATGTTACCCGGAGTATGCCAACCGCCTTCTCCAAGTTGTGGCACAAACCTATCTTCTCTGCATACATTGGTCCATTGTACAACAACTAGGTCTTCGTGTGTAAAATTATAAATGGCATCAGCCTGCATAATCATATTAAAAATATATTGATTACCAGCACCACTTCTGCCTAAGTTTATAAATTCAACTGGTTCTAATTCCTTTGCCAAAACGTTAGCCCAGGTACCCCAGTTATAGTGCGTAAAACTGCAACCAAAGGTAAACAGTCTTTTAGGTTGATAATTATGTAGTTGTTTGTTCATTTGCTATTTGACTCATTTTTTCTGCTGTTTGTAAAAACACATACTTACTATACTTACCTTCTAATAGTGTCTTGAAGTTTCTAGTTAGGACTCGCTCATTTTTAAACTTCCAAAGCACTTGATCCTCTAAACGCATTTCTCTAATACTTCTAATTTGTTTTCTAACTTCGCTCCACAAAGCAGTCCATCTTCTTGCTGGATCCTTTATGCTATCAAAACTCATGTCAAACCAATCTTCATAAGTTGTGTACCCGTAGTCTGCTAACTTTTTATTACAGTCTACTTGCCCCCATATAACAAACGGTTGCATATGGTATATACTTCTAAAAGTTTTTTCACTATAAAATAAACTAGTACCACCCCAATCATCGACGTGTGTTTCGTTTACTATTTGAAATAAAGTTTTGTCATGCAACCCACTGTTTAATGATTCTGCATGATTAGTTTTAAAGTCTGTGGTATCTACTACAAGAGGAGTTTTTGCCATAAACTGTTGTAGCTGTTTTACTTTGATACCAGGGTTAGTATTAAAAGGAACTTGGGATAGATAATGGTTTAAGTCTCTATCTTTAATTTGATTATGGCTAATAAAGAAGTCGTGTCTGTTATCACTATTAACTATATCCATTGTACTATAAACTCTAGCAGGTCTATTTACTCTACTTAAACTTAACCCACATCTACTAGCTTTAGGATCTTGATAAAGCTGTCTAGTTCTTGCTATAGTTGTGTCTAACCTTTTACGCACAATAGCATCAATGGTAGAAGTATCTTCTATATGATATCTTGTATTATCCATTTGAACTTCTGTTTGGCCTTGCACTCCTAGTATCATTCGTTCAAAGTTTAGGTAAGTAAAAACGTTAATTGAATTTTTAATATTGTTTTCTCTATTGTATGTTTCAAGGTTTTCTTGATCACGCATATTACTAGAACAAAAGAATATCTTGTTAGCAGGTATTCCATAGTTTTTTACTACTTTATATAAAATAGTAAGAAATGGTGTACTGTCTGCAACAGGACTAAAGCCTTCGGTACTTGCATCAAATATAAAAAATGCATTAGGATTCTTGCGTAGTTGCTTTCTAGCTTTTGGTTTTATATATTGAAAGAAGTCACTCTTAGCTGTCCAAGGTGGGTATTGAATTAGCACAGGATATACATCTATATCCTTATGATTAATTTTTGAGTTTTCAAAAGCCTCATTTAAGCACACCATAGTTTGGGTGCTTTTAGGGGTATATACCCATTGGTTAAAACTTAAGAAGTCTTGAATAACATTCATTTTCATATAGATCCATAAATACTACTGTATTTATATACGCATTTAATGGTAGGAGATTAGTGTGAAGATTAGTTTTATCGGTTTGGGTAAATTAGGTTTACCTTGTGCAGAAGCTATTGCAACAAAAGGCCATACAGTTAGCGGATACGATGTTGTAGACGTAAAAAGCAAAACAGTTAATGTAAAAGATAGTATTGCAGAAGCAGTAGTGGGACAAGATATTGTGTTCATTGCAGTACCAACTCCGCACGATCCTGCGTATGATGGCAGAGCTCCTACGGCTCATTTAGAACCAAAAGATTTTAGTTACAATATTGTAAAAGAATGTTTAGAAGAAGCAAACAAGTATATGAACAAAGATCAATTACTTGTTCTTATTAGTACTGTACTTCCTGGAACAACACGTAGAGAATTTGTACCATTAGTACCCAACACACGTTTTGTATATAATCCTTACTTAATTGCTATGGGTACAGTAGCCTGGGATATGATAAATCCAGAAATGGTTATGATTGGAACTGAAGATGGTTCACTAACAGGTGATGCAAAACAACTTAAAGAATTTTACGAATCTTGCATGGAAAATAATCCACGTTATGAAATAGGTACCTGGGACGAGTGTGAATGTATAAAAGTTTTTTATAATACATTTATTAGTACTAAAATTGGACTTGTTAATATGATGCAGGACGTAGCACAGAAGCAAGGAAATATAAATGTTGATGTAGTTACCAAAGCACTTGCAGATTCAACAATGCGTATTATTAGTAAGGCGTACATGAAAGCAGGAATGGGCGACGGTGGTGCTTGTCACCCACGTGATAATATTGCATTACGTTATATGGCCAAGGAACTTGGTCTAGGTTATGATATATTTGATGCTGTAATGAATGCTCGTGAAATACAAGCTGAAAATATGGCTATTGAAATATTAAAGCACGGACAACGTATTCAGTTCAGTAGCGACAGTTACAAGCCAGGCGTTGATTATGTTGACGGTAGTTACAGTTTGCTAGTTCAACATTATGTAAAAAAACACGGTGGCTTTATAGTTAATGACAAAGCTACTGTATGGGTAAGAGTACATGAAGAAGATAATAATCCACCACAGGGTATAACAGTATTTGATCCATGGAGATCTTTTAAAGGAGATACTGTAGTACATTACGGAAACACAAGATGAGTAAAATATTAATAGTAGGTGATAGCAACGGTCTAGGAGAATGGGGTACACTTATTCCAGGACCAGCAGTTGCCAATCCTGATAACCCAGAAGTGTTTAGACCTTATAACGATGAATTATATATTGAAGGCGACCATGCTAAACCTTTTAACGTAGTTTGGCCAGGGTTTGGGTACTATCTAGATTTAAAAGGTCATGCTACTGTAAACTACAGCATCGGTGGCGGATGTAACAGTGAGTCGTTATTTAAAGTTGAAGAAGCATTAGGACTTGCTCCACCTTTCACTAGTCCTGTATTTTATAACCCAGATGTTATAGTATGGATAGTAACAGAGCCTATTAGAGATTTACAACCACCACGTTGGCCAGCAGAAGCAGGGCTTAAAGATTTAGAAAAGTATTTTATACAACGTGATAAAATTGTAGCAAACGCAACTAGCATTGATGATATGAATTCACAACTTATAAAGATGTGTTTAGATAATGCACAACAAATTTATAATGAAACTAAAGTACCTTGGATTATTGTAGAAGGTTGGGGCAAACTTACACAAGATTTATCACAGTATAGTTTTATCAAACACGTTCATCGCAACTGGATGGATAAAATATTAGGTCATGAAATACCTCTTATGAGTAGTTGGCCTACAGTAAACTTATTAAGACGTGCTAGACCAGACTTGGTAGATGTAAGTGCAGTAGTAAAAGATGGCCCGGAAACATATTTTAAAAGTATAGTTGATGCATACGAAAAAACTATAGAAACAATGAAGGCAAGTAAACACTTTCCTGATAACTGCCACCCAGATAGAAATATTCACAAGGAGTTGGCACAAGAGCTAGAACAATATGTATGATATAGTATTCATAAGTTATAACGAGCCCGATGCAAACATCAGGTATCAAAAATTATGTGAACGTTATCCTAATGCTAAAAGGGTACACGGAGTCAAAGGAATACATAATGCTCATATTGCCGCGGCAAAAAAATGTTCAACTAAAATGTTCTGGGTCATTGACGGTGACGCAGATTTATTACCCGAATTCAATTTAGATCATATAGTCAACGACTATGATTTAGATTGTGTCCACGTGTGGCGTAGCGAAAATCCTATAAACGAACTAATCTACGGTTATGGTGGTGTTAAACTCCTACCAAGAAGACTTACTATAAACGTAGATACTAGTACCCCGGATATGACCACAAGTATATCTAAAGGATTTAAAGCTATGCCTCATGTGAGTAACATCACTAGATTTAATACAGACCCATTCAATACTTGGAAGAGTGCGTTTAGAGAATGTGTTAAGTTATCAAGTAGAACTATTAAAGGACAAGTAGATGAAGAAACAGAAAAACGACTTATCACTTGGTGTTCAAAAGGAGAAGAAAAAGAATTCGGATCATTTTGCGTACGAGGTGCTAGGAGCGGCAGTGACTTTGGTATTGTTAATCGCGATAATATCAGTAATCTAAAACTAATTAATGACTTTGATTGGTTAGAACAGCGTTTTGCTATGGAGGAAAGTCTTGATACCGTTTGATAAAATAGTAAAACTTGGGCATAAGAACTTATTGAATACTAAACTGTTCACAGTTAGTTGGATACTTGGTCGTTTCTGTAACTATGAATGTAGTTACTGTTGGCCGTATGCAAGAAGTAAAACAGTTGACCACAGACAGTTTGAAGTGTACACTAACGCAATAGACGAGATCAAAAAACAAGCAAAAGCAAACGGCTTTGATCAATTTCATTTTAGTTTTAGCGGTGGAGAACCTACTGCATACAAAAAGTTAGTTGATCTAATTAAGTACTACGAAGATTATGAAAGCGAATATTTAAGTATACACATGACAAGTAATTGCAGTCCTGCAAAGACTTGGTGGAAACGTTGGCTTGACGCAACGGAACTAATGGACAGAAGAAGTATTACAGCAAGTTACCATGCAGAGTTTGCCAACGAACAAGACTTTGGAGATAAACTTTTATATCTTCAAGATGAAGGAGTACTTGTAACTATCAATCAAGTTATGGTACCAGAGCTATGGGAAGAATATTATGAAAGAAGTAAAAGATTTAGTAATAGAGGCTTACACGTCACTCTTAAACCGCAAAGTGACCCAACTGCGTCATATGTGGTCGGTGGTTACACAGAAGAACAAAAAACAATACTTCAATACGAAAACCAGCAAGACTACGAACCGCAAATCATACTCAAAGATGATGAAGGAGTAAAGCATTATGTTGATCAAGCAGAAAGATTAAATGCATTTGGTTTCAATAAGTTTAAAGGTTGGAACTGTAACGCAGGATATCAAAGCTGTATTATACGAGAACCAGGCGGAGAAGTAAAACGTGCATATAGTTGTCATGATGAACCTTTAGGCACGTTACAAGACGGATTTGAGCTGTTTAAAGCACCAATGCCGTGCATAACTCCAACGTGTGTTAGTAGTGCAGACAGTAAGATACCAAAGGAAAAGAATGTATAAGTTAGAAGACATAAAGTCTATACATTTAGAAGTTACTACTAAATGTCAAGCAAAGTGTCCTATGTGTGCAAGACGCATTAACGGAGGACCTCTACTTGATGGATTAGTGCTAGATGAAATTACTGAAGAAAAATTTAAAAAATGGTTCAGTATAGATTTTATAAAACAACTATGGCATCTTAATATGTGTGGTAATCTAGGAGATCCTATTATTGCAAAGGATACGTTAGAAATATATCAGTACCTAAGAAGATATAACAAAACTATGGGACTAACAATGCATACTAACGGAAGTGGTCGTGTAGCACAATGGTGGAGAGACCTTGCAAAGGTAGATGTAGTATCAGCTTTTGCTCTTGACGGGTTAGAAGATACCCATGCAAGATACAGGGTAAACACAAACTGGAATAAAATTATAGAAAATGCACAAACTTTTATAGAAGCTGGTGGTAATGCACGTTGGGATATGATTGTATTTCAGCACAATGAACATCAGATTGAAGATTGCCGTGCGTTATCTAAAAAATTAGGATTCAAAGAGTTTCAAGTTAAGCACACTACACGTTTTAGAGATGGCAAGTTTGATGTTGTTGATGAAAACTATAACAAAGTTGATACTCTTTATCCTTCAAAGAAAAGTTTAGAAATGATTGAACCTATGGAAAAAGCTAGAGAAGAAAAGCTACCAAAGATAACTTGTAAAGCAGTAGAAGATCATATGCTATATGTTAGTGCATATGGAAACGTATCTCCTTGCTGTTGGTTAGATTTAAAATGGGTACCTCAAATACACCCAAGTAGAATAGACTACATGATAAAGGTTGGAAGGTATCCTAACTTACATGATGAAAGTTTAGAAGATGTATTCAATAGTGGATATTTTACTAAAATTAGTAACTGTTGGAATACAACAGGATTAAAAGAGTGTTCGAAACAATGTGGAAGTTTTGATAAACTCAATGAACAGTTTGTGGAGAGAGGACAATGAAGTTAATAATTGCAGGCCATGGATATGTAGGTAAAGCATATCACGAGATACTAAAAGGTAGCTATGATATAGTAGTGCATGATCCAAAGCAAGGATATGATGCAGTAATAGGTGGAGACATCCACGGTATAATTTGCTGTGTTTCTACTCCTGAACTACCTAATGGAAATTGTGATTCGTCAAACGTACTTGACATATTAGAAATTGCAGATAAACTAGAAGTTCCGGTACTTATTAAAAGCACAATAGACTTACAATGTTGGAACATTATTAAAGAAGAATATAGTGATGTACAAGTAACATTTAGTCCAGAGTTTTTACGTGCCAAAACAGCTCTTGAAGACCTGCGTAATACAGAACATTTTATGTTAGCAGGAGGAGATACTAATCGTTGGGCTAGTGTGCTTATAGAAGCACTAGGTAAGATTACTATTGGTGTTGACTGTAGTCCTGAAGAATTAATTATGATTAAATACTTTAGAAATAGTTTTTTAGCAAACAAAGTTGCGTTCTTTAACCAAATGCACGACCTATGTGAAGCGGCCGATATTAACTATGATGCAGTTGCAGTAGGTGTAGGTGCAGATAGACGTATAGGTACAAGTCATACAGAAGTTACAAAACAAAGAGGTTATGGAGGACATTGTTTTCCAAAGGATATAAAAGCAATAATTAATACTGCAAAAAAGTATGAAGTTAATTTAAGCATACTTGAAGAAGTACAAAGTTATAATAAAGATATAAGAAATGAAGATTGATATAGACGATATAAAATTCTGGATGGACGCAATTCGTAACAGCGAGGATCGTGATCGCACACTTGAAAGCTTCTGGGGAGGACAGCTTAAAAGTAAGTTGTGGTTAATTGAATTTCTTGAAAAGCATAAGGCAGTTAGAAATGCAGAGTGCGTAATACATGGTGGATGGAATGGCGTGTTGGCTAGTATGATATTCAATAGTGAACTAGGAATGAAACATATTACAAGTATTGACATAGATCCTAAGTGCAAAGAAATTGCCAGTACAATGAACAAGCGTCAAGAGATAGACGGATTGTTTACAAGTGTAACTGCGGATATGTGTGATTACGAATACGAGAGAGAACCTTATTTTGTTATCAATACAAGTTGTGAACACATAACACAAGAGCAGTATGAAAAGTGGTTAGACAAAATTCCTCATGGAGCACAAATTGTTTTACAAAGTAATAATTACTTTGAACATGAAGAACACGTAAACTGTATGAAAAGTCTATCAGAATTTAAACGCAAATCTAAACTAGACGTATCAGAAGAAGCAGAACTAGAGCTACCTAAATACACAAGGTATATGCTAATAGGGAGAAAACGATGAAAGTAAGATTAGGTTGTAGAGGTAGCGAACTATCGTTAGCTATGGCAGAACTAGTAACTAAAAAACTAGAACAGCTCGATTGTACTGTAGAAATAATTCCTATAAAGTCAGACGGTGATATCCATGAACATAAAGTTATTGCTGACATAGGAGGCAAAGGAGTATTTTGTAAACGTATAGAAGATGAATTGTTTAACGGAACTATTGATATTGCAGTACACAGCACAAAAGACTTGCCAACT
>Ga0257110_1000099_pt1 | contig 46145 bp, 55 predicted proteins | sample LP_taG_7_FD_190184 | JGI IMG/M metagenome (GOLD analysis project Ga0257110, IMG submission 190184) | Marine microbial communities from Northeast Subartic Pacific Ocean, Canada - LP_J_2015_P26_10m | ecosystem: Environmental > Aquatic > Marine > Oceanic | place: Canada: Northeast Subartic Pacific...
TAGGTCGAGCGGAAGGTATCAGCTTAGGTACAGCGGTATCACAACAGCTATCAACATTCGTCTTACCACACAAACAAACCTATCAACACAAACGCAACAAACCACACAACAACAATAAACCGGACATCGACAATAATCTCGATACCTCTAATTCAGAAAAATCACACACACTATCTATTTTATCATAATAATCTTCTGGAATGTATAATCCATCGAGATTAAAAACACATAAATCTTGTAATAACGGTGCACCACACATATCAAATGATGAATTAGCTGTACTTGATAAACAATACGACCAATTACTTACACTCTTTTTATTTATATACATTTCTAATGAATATTTTAATCCTTCAAAATATTTTCTACATACAGAATTTATATCTGTTGTATTACATATTGCTTTATAATACCTTATTCTACTTGTGCCTACATATTTACTATTATCATGGATCTTATTTTTTGTCTTTATTTTATTACTCAATTCATCTGATTTTCTATTCTTTTTAACTTGACAAATAACTTTTTGAAAATCTTCTACAGTATTTACTTCTATATCTACTAATTCTAATTCTTGAAAAGAAGCTAATCCGGGAATATAATCGTTACCTAATAAAATATACTTTTTATTTACGGGTTTTTCTAATTCAGTAACACATATTACTTCATCTTCACCTCTATATAAATCTATATTCCATATCATTAATAAATCACTGTCCATTCCATAAATAATATCCCTACCTTCTTGTATGATAAACTTATGTTCTCCTTCTCCTGGTTCATCACTACATGATATATCTATTTGTTCAACACCAAAATCTTCAGGATGAAAATGTTCATAAATACTTTCAGACAATTTATGCATAAAAGGTGTTCCTGCTGTAATTTGATTCGTATCCCATAATTTTTTAACATTATCAATCATTCCTGCTATAATCTTTTTGAATCTTCTATCACGCTGTTGTCTCTTTTTTGATTTTTCAGCTACACCATCAAATGCAATAAATATATATTTTTTTGGAGATATTATCTTTATTTGTCTTGTTATTTCTTTTTTTACTTCTTCTATAATTAAGTTCTCAATATTTCCATAAGAATCTATTTTTTCTTGTGAAAGCTCTCGTTCATCATATTCCTTTTGTAATTTATGAAAAACCTCATATACAAACGAATTACAATCCATATATAAATTGTCATATGTTCCACATTCACTTCGAGGCTTCACTATTTCAGGGTATTTCTTAATAAAGTTTGTATAAAATGTGTGAATACCCATGATCTCTACAAATAATAAAAAAATATATCTATATTATTTATAATAAAATTAATGCCAAAGAAAACAAAAACACGCGTTAAAAAACCTCAAAACAAAACGTGTAAAAAATTTTGCAAAAAAACATTTTTACCAGAACGAGAAAGAGTCGAAAAGAAATTTAGTAAAAGTTATGAACCTATAGATGTTCTTCGTAAAAATAAGAAAAACGATTTAGCTAATATATTAGAAAATATGTATTTACAAGGTTGTGATGATATATACTGTCAAAAAAAATGTAAAAACAAAAGTAAATGGACAAAATCAATCAACAAAAAAAGAAAAACTAAATTAATGGATCAAGGTGCTATATCTGGATGTAGAGACTTAATAGCTGAATATCCTAACTACTATAAGAATATTTAATACTAACATATTTAGCTTATTTCTAATTGAAAGTCTTTTATTAGAGTCTGAAAAATCGTCTGAAAAAAAATAGATGAGTCGATTTTTTTAAAAAAAAGAAAATATCATTACACAATATATAATGGAATTAAATATAGTATCATTTTTCTATTTATTTTTTAGATTATCACCTTTTATTATTGTTTCATATTTTGGTCTTTCTTCAGTTTTAAATCAAGATATAAAAGGTGTAATTTATTTAGTTGGATTATTAGTTTCATGTTTTATTACTATAACCGTTGGTAATCTTATTCCTGAACCAGATACATCAGATGAAGAAGATGTTGATAATTCAGTTTGTAATTTAATTTCAATAGGACATAATAGATCGTTCTCTAAGTCTCCTTTAGGTATTTCTATGTTATCATACACATTATTCTATTTAGTATACATTATCATAAAATACAAAATTGTTATGTACAATATTCCAACACTTGTACTTTTACCATTATTAATATTAGGAGACCTTTTTTGGAACATTTCCAACAATTGTTATGATATATTCCCTATTCTTGTTTCTATTATAATTGGTGGTGCTATGGGTGCTCTATGGGCTCGAATTATTGATTCTATAAATCAACCAAATCTATTTTTCTTCAACGTTGGTAGTGATAAAACCGTTTGTCAAAGACCAAAAAAACAACTTTTTAAATGCACATTTAAAAAAAGATAATTTAAATCCTTCTATAAAAAGTATTTGTAACAATATTACTTAATGGTTTTTCAAAAACCTTTTCATACATATCCATATTTATATTAGGAAAATGTCTATCACAATCATAGTTTTCGTGTATCTTATTTAAATAAATGCTTTCACAATTAGGATGTTCTATAGCGTGTTTATACAACATCTCTCCACCAATAACAAAAACATTCTCTATACTATCTTTATTGCATTTATGTAAAGCATCATCTAAACTATTACATGTTTCAACATCATCTATATTTTGACTTGTAATTACAATAGTTTTTCTATTTGGTAAAAAACGTCTATTCATAGATTCAAATGTATTACGACCCATTATTATAGCGTTCTCATTTATTGTATTATTCGTTTCTACTGTTTTATCTTTAAAATATTTCATATCCTCCTTATTTTTCCAAGGCAATTTACCATTTTTACCAATACCATAATTATTGCAAACTGCAACAATTATAGAAAACTTTTTCATAGTATATATTATTTATTATTTATTTGTTAATACCTTTTTTAATCTTACATAATAATTAATATCACTATAATACCATTTATATAATGAACGAGAGTATTGATGATTTATATATTTTCTAAGAATAAATTTTGAAAAAGTAAGAATATCACAACGTCTTAATATATTATAAGAAGATGCTTTATACATTTTATAAAATTTTTTAGAGTCTTTTAATTGACGTACACAACTTTTATATTTAACATGATATGTTCTATCAAACTCCCATATAATTCTTTTAATATCATCTGGTAAATTATGCATTATCTTACAATAAAAAACATCTTTTACAAATATATCAATTTTTCAATTATATTATCTATTGTTTAAAATGCATAATGTTGTTATTAAACCATATTTTCAAATATTCAACTAATTTACTTCTATGTAAATCCGATGCCAATAATTTAATACTTCTATATTTATCTGAAAAATGTACCATGAAATTCTTAATTATATTACTTGTATTAGCTGATTTATATTTATCTAATTTATTATATGGATATGTATCATACCCTTTTCGTGCATTAACTTCATTATGAAAATGATAAAAAAGATCAATCAATTGCTGTTTTTTTTGAATAGCTTTAAAATTTACGTTGTCTAAATATTGTTTAGCATGATTTGCACAATCTGGACATGGAAGATTCGTACATATTGAATAAAATACATTCAATAAATCTTCACGTATGCTTTTAAATGAATCTTCATTTATTTTTTCAGATAATGTATGAAATAAAAACCATGTGGGCTCTCCCCATTTCACCTTTATAGATGGCTCCGTTGGAGGCGATGGGGGTGGTAATTTTACTATATACGATCTTTGATTTAATAACATCGGTATTTGCTTATTTTGTGTTCTTTGCCTTTGTCTACCAGAAGTAAAAAACTTCATTTGATGCATACCTTTTACTATAATATATAATATAATTAAAATAATTAGAAAATATTATCTAATAAATGATATATCTACTACTATGGAAACAAAAGGAGAACTTGTTGAAATTATAAGAAAATGGGTTCAAATGGACAACGAAATTCGTGCTCTTCAAAAAGAAGTTAATACCAGAAAAAATGATAAAAAAAAAATATCTATGTTATTAATCGATACTATGAAAAATAATGAAATCGACTGTTTTGATATAAACAATGGTCAAATACAATACATTAAGAAAAATGTCAAGAAACCTATGACAAAGAAAGTACTTTTTGATGTTTTATCTAAATATTATCAAGGCGATTTTATGAAAGCAAATGATATGCGTAATTATATTTTAGAAAATAGAGAAGAAACTGTTAAAGAATCTATTTCAAGAAAAATTACTTCTAAACCTTTAGATATTAAAAATACCACTAATGATGATTCTTCTAAATAAAATTTAAAGTACGTAAACCATTATTTGTTTCACATTTTCCTATAAGTAATGGATCTTGCTTTTCCATTAGTATATCTTCAGTTTTATAAATATTATTATTTTTATCTATATAATAAATTATTCCATCTACATTGTGTGCCTCTACATCTAATTGAACAGTTGTTTCCTTATTATCAACTTCATTTATTGTACCATTCGGTGTACCCTTTGAATGTGTACCACAAAAATCACTTCCATCTTTTTTACGTCTAGTACATCTTTCATCATTCGCACGTTTTGCACAACATCTAATATCATCGCATATTTTATTCTTTACACGCTTTCGTTTTTCAAAATGTTCTTTTGTTAATACCAGTCTTGGATATTCATAGACAAATTCTATTAAATCTTTTAATAATAATGGATCTTCATTATTTGTAATTCTTTCACAAACTTTTTTTTTAAAATCACCAACATATTCTTCAATACACTTATTCAATCTTTTTTCCATATTCAATATAATCAATAATCTTAATACAATATTATATTTCACAAAATTTTATTTCAATTTTTTATAAAACATAAAAGAAATGATATAAAACGTATTATATCTTAGATACATTTTATATATAATCCAATATTTGCCATGCTATATCATAACAAAATATTCTATGTACTACACAAGCTACTAATTTACCATGATCCTCATATTTATTAAGTGTTTTTAATATGAGTTCAATATATTTTATTTCTTGATGATTCCAATCCCAAATTTCGTTATATTTTACAATAGATAACTGATTGATAAATTCATTCTTTTTTTTCAAAAATGTTTTCCATAAACTCATTTTATAAAAGGTAAAAACAGTATGTTTTGATCTATTTATATATAGGTAAATATTTCTTACATATTTCATTATTTCTTTTTTACTTTGTTTTAAATCTTTCAATTGTGACCTAGTTACATGTTTATCCATATTCTCATCGTGTAATTTCATATGTCTTATTGTAGACTGTACTCGTACATTAAGAATAGAAGACCACACACATAATTTTCCAATTGTAGGAGAGTTTACATCTAATGGTAAATCTCTAATCTGACTCATATTTGACATTATTAAATAGTTATTTGCAATAATTAATATTCTCTAGTATTTTATAAAAAAAGATTATCAATTTTTTATAAAATATTCAAAATATATCTTCGATATTAAAACATCTTTTTTACAAGATCAAATATTTCTTGTGCTTTAATAGATACTATACGAAGATGCTGTCTTATTAAATTTTTGTCTGTTTTTGATACATAACCTAATCGAATACGACTTTCTGTATCGTGAGGATGAAATTTCTTGAAACCACAAAATGTTAATAACTTTTCATCTACGTAGTATTGTTCATATAACAAATATTCTAAAACTTTTCCTATTGTATAATCTTCATTTTCTAAAACAATATCATAACAATTTTCTATTGTTGTTTCACTTAATGATATTGGAACAATATCATCATCAATATCTTGTATTAGTTTCACTAATTTATTATGCAATATTTTACAAGCCATACGTACAATTTCACGATTCTCATACACACCTATCGATTGGATTACATAATCAAAACTATTTTCTACATATTGTCTTTGAGCATCCAATAATTCATAATTACGCTTTTCAAACTTTATATCTTCACTAGATAATGACTCTGAACGTAAATTCTCTTCCATCTTTTCCCATACTGTATTTATTTTCTCCATATCAGGTGTGTTACCATATGAACACTTACTTACCGATATAAACGTTGAACTATCATTTGCTGTTTTAAATGAAAATTCACATGTCAAATGTATCTTTTCACCTGGTATACTATCACCAACCTTTGGTCTTAAACGAATCAAATCTATGTAATTTTGTGTTATTTCATCCTTAGGAAATATTTCATGAACTTTTCCATCAGATAAATAATTTCCACTCTCTTTTTCTTTTATTTTAAAATCACCGGTTGTAACTACTATCATAGTTTCACTTGTATTCTCAACATTCAATTCCATGATATGTTTTTCTAAAAATTTAATATCTTTGGAATGAATTGGGATATTACTTAATCTATGTTTAATAATTTCATTATGAAATCGTGAAGTATTTGTAAATATTTTACATTTTTCATCTTCGTATACTTCGGCATTAAACACAATTGTTGGAATATCATTCAATACAGTTCTACGCAAAGCATTCGCTAAACTTACGTTTATATTTGAAAGTGTAAACTTAAATACTCCGTTTTTTTCAGATGGATTCAAAAATATTGGTTCCATGATACTTATAATATACTACTATTAATATATTATTATCTATATAATTTCAAATCAATTTTTTAAATATTTAAAGAATAAAAACAATTGTTTATAAATACATAAATAATGGAAAATAAAATACCTACGCATATTTCGTTTTTTAGTGCTTCATTATCTGGAGCTATACATATATTTATTGGTTACCCATTCGATACAATCAAAACACTTCAACAAGGAAAAATACAAAATACGTACAAATGTTTGAATATATTTAATATTTATCGAGGCATTAAATACCCTTTAATACAAAATTCTATTGTAAATGGATCTATATTCGGTATTAATAATTACTTTAAAAATAATACTACAAATAAACACATCGGAAATTTCTATACTGCTTTACTTACTACATTTATATTAACCCCTTTTGATAAATATAAAGTTATGTCTCAATACAATAAAAAATATAAATTAAATCTTAAAAATATTATATGTACGTATAAAAATTTTCCAATTATTTGTATGACAGAAATACCTTCTACATTCGCTTATTTCTCCGTGTATCAAAAACTTAAATCCGATAATTATTCTTCATTCTTATCTGGAAGTATGGCTGGTCTAACCTCTTGGTTGTGTATATATCCGTTGGATACTATTAAAGTACGTATACAAAGTGAAACGTGTAAAAATATAAAAAAAGCTTACCAAATGGGTAATCTTTTCCAAGGTATATATGTATGTATTATACGTGCTATGCTTGTAAACGGCGTTAATTTTTATTGTTATGAACATATTCAAAAATTTTTAGTAAATAAAACATAAATAACTAAATATCTTAGCTAAATAAATCTGTTTTATCATACAAGTACTCTTCTCCTAAAATATCATAATCATAATTGTCTAAATAATATTTCATTCTTTTTGGACTCATAGCCGTTTTAATTAAATCTTCTGCAAACGATAAACCATCTATTACATCCTTATTTATTTGTTCTTTCATAGCATTACTATCAAATACAAATATTTCCGGATTACGTGTTAGATTTTTCAATGATAATCTATTACTAAGTATTATAGTTTGATTGGATTGATTCACATATTCTTCAATCATTTCAATAGCAGCAGGATTTATAGATAATATTTTCCAATTTAGGTTTTCTACATTCGTTGACTTTAACATATTTATTGCTCTTGGATTTGTATTCAAACACAAAGCCCACCAATTTATATACTGTTTATGCTTTTCCAATATATCTAATGCATAATCTGATGAATTATAATGTAATGATACCCATTTACAACCGTTATTTATAATATCAATTCCATATTTTTCTAAAAATATAACAGATTCTGCATTTAATGCACACATATCGAAATGTAAATTTGTATCTTTCAATAACTTAATTCTTAAAAACTCATATTTTTCAAACATTTTATATCCGTTTGGATTTTTGGAAAGATTCTTTATATCGATAAATTTTAATAAATGGGGTCTATCCAATAAATGTATTGCATTTTTATTTTTACAAAGACAACCAATAAACCAACTTTTGTAACTATATTCTTTTTCACTTTTTATCTTATATTTTTCTTCAAAAATATATCCAAAATTATTTTCTATAAATAAAATTGCATTAGGATTATCTAATATATAAGCCAAAGACAAATACTTATTATCACTTATATTATCATTATTATAGTAAACTTCCACACCAGGAAAAAGCAAACATTTTCCATTTTTTAAATAATACTCAAACATATGACACGCTGATGGATTTATTGATAAATCTATTAAATCTATTTTTTCTTTTTCTTTTTCTAATAAATGAATTGCATCAGGATGTTTTGACATATTATTTACACTCACCATATCATGTTTTTCTAATTCATTTATTGATCTTGGATTTTCTATTAATTCATCGTAATCCAAATATTTCACACATGGCATCCAATCACGAATTTTATATAAAGGTCTAAATGACATTATTAAAGTTTTTTATATATTTTATTATTATATTTAAAAAACAATCGATTTTTTATTATATCATCTCACGACTGGCACCACCATGATATGCTGTAAGACAAATACTATGTAATTCTCTTAAAAACTCTTGATTGCATCTTTTATCAGGATTATCAATAAGATCACAAACAATATTTGTTGGCAACGAAATAATATTAGATAATATATGTAACCACACTTCAATAATAATCATATATAATATTTATTATAAACTTTATATCTTATTCTTTTGTGTTTTTCTTCGTTTATTTTTTCGTTTTATTGATCTTTTACCCTTTCTTCCTCCTGTTATAGGATCAAATAAAGATGGATCAAACTTAAATGAATCAAAATAAATACTAGGTAAATGTGTCTTAAACCATTTTTTAATAGTTGTTTTATTTACATACTCTCCCATAGGACCGTTTTCTTGTAAATAAAATCTTACCATATCTTTTATTAATTCACCATTTAGTGAATGATCCTTGTCTTTTGCCACTTCACCACAAACGTCAATTAACACTAATATAAATTCTAAATATTTTTTTTCTTTTTCTTTTTCACTACCATTAAATTTATTTTTATGTTCTTCTTTTTGTTGTTTAACAAATTTTAATAATTCAGGTTCAGACATATATACATTAAGTATAAAAAATTGATTTACTTTTTATACAAATATATATTTGCATTATACTCTTGTGTTTATATATCATGGCTTTGAAATTGATCACTAACTTTGAAGAAAATATTTGGAAAGAATGGTCTGAACGTATTAAAGTATTCAGTAAGTATAGAATTCGTTCTTTGTTTTATCCAAAGAAAATGGACGAGTTGAACTCTATTATTAAAACATTTGTAGAGAGCCAACGTGAATCTACTAAATATTTGATTTCAAAAAGAAATGAGTTTCCTGATTGTTGGTCAGAGTTATCACAAGAAGACAAAATAAACTGGAATGAAAACACTAAACGAATTAAGAAATTCAACGATACGCTTGAAGATCATATTATTCAAAATAAAGTGAATGAATTTCTTGCAGAAGTCGACGTCTTAGAAAAACAAAGAATATGTGATGTGTTGATTAATTATAGTTATAAAATTCATAGACAAGGTGCAGAAGACCTCATTTACTTTTCTAAGAAAGCAAATGAAGAACACGAAAAAGAAATAAAAACCAAAGAAAAAAGAAAAACCACTCAACAAAAAAATACTTCTAAAAAGGTCATCAAAAATACTTTTGAAATAAATAAAGATAATAATGACAATGTTATACAAATTAGACAAAGATCTGCCAAACTAGACTGTAAAAGAAAATTAAGACATTATTATCAAAATGACGAATAAATATTAGATAGTTAATTGTAGCTAGGTTTTAAATTTTTTTTATACCATTACCAATAATACAAATATGAAAAACAATATTATAGGCATGAACAATAGTATCCATGAAACAATTGGTTTTCCAGCTCTACAAATTATATTCAATACCCATGTCCAGAAAATTACATACAAAAATTTCAAAATAAATATAAGGTAAACACTTACAGAAACATCACACTTATAAGCTCCTACACAATATAAATGTGTGTTTCCTGTATTTTGAAACGCCATAGCAACAAGAGCTATCAAAGATACAACTAAATATATCTGAGAAGGCAAACATAAATCTTTTAATCCGACTATTTTCATCTTATATATATTATAACGTGAAAAAATTACGCCAAAGCTACTTGTATATTTGATGAAGGTTGACTATATGGATGAGGATCTACATGATTCTTCATAGAATATGTATCAGCAGCATTTACCGCACCAGCACTTGTCATAAAACTCGTGATTGGATTGCTAAATTGTCTATCCAAAGAATATCCACCTTTTTTCATAATACGTCTTCTTCTACGTCTACTTCCACCTACCATATTTGGTAAATTTCTACTTGAAATTTGCATATGTTGTGGATCTGTTTCATATGTATTTTCAGCATAATGTTTACTATACGAATCATCAAAATTGGTATAACCAGCTGGACCAAAATCTGAACCACCCTTTTTCTTTTGTGTAAATCTACGCTTTGGTCTTCCTCCTTGTTGTTCCAACATACAATTACAACCACCTTTCATTTTTCTATTTTTATATGTTCTTCTTTTACATTTGCACTTTTTTTGACATTTTTTTACTTTATTACATTGTTTACACTTATTACATCTATTACATTCTAAACATTTAGATTTTAGTTTTCTAATAGTATTTGCCATTATAATGATAATACTTTTGATTATATAATTATATGTATATTTTTATTAATAACCAAATTATTCAATATCTACATGCGTCAACATATGTCTTCTACAGCAAACATTCGTTAAACGCAATTCATCCAAAGTTTCACCTTCAGCTGTTTTTTCTGTATTGGTTGACGAAAAATACACTACATTTTCCAAATTTTCTCCTTTGGAAATCTTTCTTTCTCTAACCTTCTCTTGATAATACCTATACTTATTTGCCAAAACATTTCCACAAGTAACACATCTAACTGGAATAATCATTCTACTATATATTATACCTTCCGTTTATATTTTATTTTTTTTAATCAATTTTTCATTTTTACTCGAATATATTTCTAAATATATATCAAGAAAGTTATAACAAACTTATGAATTATTATACATATATTATTTCATTAATATTAATTATTGTTATTGTAATATCTTTAAAATATAGTTTTCATTCACAAGAATCCTTTAAACCACAAGTAATAAACAATTTGGCAACTGCTACACCCAGTCCTACAATATCACCACCAGAATTTGCATCTGACAATATTGATGCAACTTTTCATTCCGATTTAGATAAACCTGAACATAGAGAAAAAAATTCAATATGGCAAAAAAACAAACAAGGTCAACTTGAAAAAGTATATTATGCTGATATTTCAAACACCAGTATTTATTATGACCCTGCTGACTACCCATATGGACCATCTTCTTATGTTCCTAACTATGAAGAAGCTACTAAACTAAGCTATTATTCACATCCACAAAACCCAGAAACAGTAAACTTTTCACCAAAAGCAACAGAACCAGCTACACATGATCCTCTTTTTATTTACCCAACACATAATTTCCCTAAATTACTTGATATTCCTGCATATGTTGATTCACTTGAAAATTTAGATGAAATTAACCAACAATCTCAACAAAAAATGAAATCTTATACTAAATTTTCTACAATAGCTAACACTCCTACTCCTACACCGTAAATGGCATAACATCACTACGACACATCGGACAATTCGACAATAATCTATTTCCACTATGTCTACAACACTTCAAGAAACAATTTGTACAAAGTGTATGATTACACAACAAAGTTGTTGTTGGTGTTTCTTTTGTAATAATATCATAACAAATCATACACGCATCAATATCATCTATTGAAGGCTTGTTCCATAAATTATTTATCTGATGAATAAGTTGATTACGATTGTACTTTTTTAAAGGCTTCATCAAATGAAAATCATATTTATCAATTAAAATTACAAATATTGCCTTTAATAAAATCGTTTCTAATCCATCCCAATTTGGTTTTTCTAATGTATCTAAAGCAATCGTTTTAGCACAACTCTCTAATTTACGATATTCATATGAACCCTTAAACGTCTTAATACTTTCAACAAATTTTTTACTTGTATCATCTACTGTTGTTTTAGTAACAGGAGATATATAGATATATTTATTCCTTATTGATTTCCTTTGACGACTTCCAATATTACGCCTCTTGTTGTTACTTTCAATACTTGACATATCTTGTGTTTGAATGATTTTAATAATGTTATATAAAAATATAAAAAAGGATATCAATTTTTTTATATTTACCAAAACTTGCATTACTTTTTGCGGAGTTTTTGTTTATAAATTTTATGTACAAAGAGAAAATATATGAATAAAAAAATCGCATTATAACTTTATGATACAACCTTCATTAATATTATTCATCAAGTGGCCAAACTATCAAAACACTATCAAATATTGTTGTATATAAAAATTTACTACACATTATAAACGGAATTCACTTAAAAGTGAAAACAAGAATGCATTATCATTGGTGACCTTCCTTCAAATACAATCTATTTATACACCCCGAAAGATGTTTTTAACGCCATAATGTATCTTGTTTTACTCAACCAAACAAGTAGTCGTCATACGTTATCATCCTCGAAACAAGAGTTAATCTTAGACTATATCAGACTTACATCTAATGTTAACCTTAAACACATCTAGGTCTATAGATATGAATAAGTGAGTTCATCATAATAAAGTCCCGTTTCTTTCAGTATGAATAAAAGGACCAAGAATATCTCAACAGATTGCCAGAATTCTTTCATCTTTTGCGTCTCTGTCAAAATACTCGAATAATATGTGGAAATGGTAACTGCCACTTAAGTCCTCATCACCATCCACATACATTCACACTAGGATTTTTAAGTGCTATTCAGAAAAAAGTTTTGCTATCTTTGACTATTTTCAAAGTCACAAAGACCACTCATCGGGTCCGAACTCCTAGGCACCTCCACGAGTGTTAATTCACCTCCGCCTTCGGATCGTAGGATAACTTAATTATTATCCTTCCATTTCATAACTCATTTAGCTGACAACTTTATTGTTGTTCTTATCCAGGACACACCACGAGGAGGCGAGTTATATTATGTCCCAATACCCGTCGGCAACCCAGAAATCACTTCATATAACCTGACAATTAAGTCCTCAGTTATAATTCATTCATTCAGTTAAATATTAGGGCGCGTAACCTAATACCACTACGCTAGGATTTTTTAAGCGCTATTCAGGATAAGTTTTGCTATCTATGACACGGCTTTCGAAAGAGTCACATCCGTCCTCTCTCTACTAACCTTCTCCTTGTCACAAAATAGTCTGAGCAATCATATTTAACAGGACGTAACCTTTTTAAATACACCATACTATTTGAACTCCTAGGCACCTCCACGGGTGTTAATTCACCACCGCCTTCGGATCGTAGGATGTCTTATTTACACCCTTCCATTCCCAGAAATTATTTTGCTTTTAATGACTATTTCCAAAGTCACAAAATAGTCTGAGCAATCATATTTAACAGGACGTAACCTTTTTAAATACACCATACTATTTGAACTCCTAGGCACCTCCACGGGTGTTAATTCACCTCCGCCTTCGGATCGTAGGATAACTAATTTATCCTTCCATTCCCTAACTCATTTAGCTGACAACTTTAATGTTGTTCTTATCCAGGACACACCACGAGGAGGCGAGTTATTTATGTCCCAATATTTTAATTCATTAGACTAACTATGTATGCTCCAAGTGCGTGTGCTAACTCAATCTATGTGTGAGCTAACAGACCATAATATCATCACAATACATAAACCGTCTATTTATTTTTATCCTTCTTAGTTTAATCCGTCATTATCGGACGACTTCAATTATAGTTTTACGTCTTTTCGGACTGCTTACTCTTTCCAGATTAAAAAAGAGATCAATTTTTTAATTAGTAAACACTATTTTTAATATATAAATTAACCATAACTAAATTTTATATTGTTTAGGTTCTCAAATACTATTTAGGTTCTCAAATTCTTAAAATAAATTTGTGTTAAAAAAATAGAATAAAACCACATAAAAATATTTTTGTTATTTTTATACACAAAATTTTTCGAGGTATTCGAGAACCTTCGAGAACCTTCGAGAACCTATTTTATATTCTAAATATTTATATTAAATATTTATATCTTTATGGAACTAGCAAATTTAATGAAAAAAATACCCGAAGAAATTATTGTTCAACATATTTGTCCTTATTTATACCAACCACAAAGCAAAGAACTATGCGAAGATATTAAATCTTTTGTTTATACTAAAAATCATTTGTATAATTTATATTTTTCAAAGTATTCACTACGTAAATACAATCGTCAATGGTTATTATCTGATATTTGTCGATTTATTAATGGTTATAATTCTTATTACTTTAGATATTCCAACTTTTTTTATTCTAAAATGAAAGTATTATTTATGTTGCGAAATAAAAAAATAGAATATTTATACAAGTTTATTATTACTCTTGAACATAAACTACCTCCAGAAATGGGTATTCATATAAAACTTGGTATTTTGAATCCACATGAAAGATATAAGCTGATTGATTATGTTAAATATGTTGAAAATATACATTAAATAACATGATTTATTCAAAATTTTGATATAAAAACATTTCCGTGTTTATATTAAAATATGTTTAAAGAAGAATTTGATGAAAACTATTATGATACAAACGGTAAAAGACTTTGTGATAAAACAGGATGTAATATTTATGTAAACGATGGAAATCAAATGTACGATATTGAAACATCTAAAGTTTATGAAAGAATTTTAGAAGAAGATGATGAAAATCCACAATTTCATGAAATTACATTTGTTTCATTTAGTGTTCAATTAATATCATTCATTATTACTTTATGTAAAAAAATATACAACTGTTTTTATAATTCATTAAAAAACCGTTACGAATAATTATTTCAATAATTTATTTGAAATAATTTAATGCTTTCTTGTTCTTCTTTTTCTCTTTCTATTCTTCTTTGTTTTTCTTCTTTTGGTCTTTCCTCCTTTTTTTGGAGGGTCTATTTGAAAAGTAGCTAAAAAAACTTCATAATCTTCAATTGGTAAACCTCTTTTTTTTAAAAACGTATGATATTTTTTAAGATCCTTTTCATATAAATTCTTAATTATTGTTTTTGCTTTGCTTCTTCTTTCTTTATTTTCACTAATAAAATCCATAATTGTTTGAGAAGTTATACCAGTTCTTGTAGGAAATCCTACAGTACCAGATGATGTTCCTTCATATTCAGGAGAAGTAAAAAAATCATCATCAGGATTAATACCAAGTTTATTAAGTGTTTCTCTAATTCTTCTTACGTGGTCTTCTTCCATTAAGCCTAATTGCTTAGCACTTAATTTTGACATCTTACCTATACAATTTATTGCTAAAATAATTTAATGCTTTCTTGTTCTTCTTTTTGTCTTTTTACTCTTCTTTGTTTTCTTGGACTTCTTTGACTTCTTTCCTCCCTTTGTCTTACGATTTTTACGAGATTTTTTACCGCCCCACCAACCAGTTTTCTTTTTAGCTTCTTCTTTAGGTGCTTCTTCTTTAGGTGCTTCTTCTTTAGGTGCTTCTTCTTCTGGAGGAGGTGGATCTTTAACATTTGGTATTAATTTATATGCTTGTAAAACATCAAGATTACTTCTTGCCTCCTCTCCTAGATCATCCTTTGTACCCGGATATAGTTCTTTAACTTTTATTGAAGTTGCTTCTATCTCTGTCAATTTTGTTTCAATCTTACTTTTTTCCAATTCTACATCTTCTTCCTTTCCTTTCCAATTAATTTTGTTAAGAAATTCTTTAACAGTTCCTTTAAAATCATTATTCTTAACAATATCAGCTTGATATGTCTTTAAAAACATCTTCAACTCATTGCTTTGATCATTATGGATTTTTGATACAGGTATTCTAATTGAATTTTTAAACATTCCAAAATCAAATTCTATAAGTTCGCTACTCATAATAGTTATATAATATAAAAACAAAAAATTACTTTTCTATAATTTTGTATCCTTTTGTGGTTTTTTTCTTTTTCAACACAGTATTATTTTTATGAAGTTTATCATGACATTTTTCACACACACTAATTAGATTAGCTAAATGATTTTTATGAAACTCTCCGTTTTCGGTTTTTATAATTCCATTTTTCGACGCAATTTTTTGAGGTTCTAAATGATGAATTTCTTCGCCTAAAGTTTCCGAACATATTTCGCATTTTCCTCTAATTTTCTTTGAATTGTATGTCGATGTTTTTTGTTCCAATTCACATGAACTATTTGGAAAGTATTTTGAACGAATTTTAAAAGCATCTTCCAAGAATTGGTTTTCCAAATATAATGATTTACATACTTCTAGACCATAGATTCGTTCTCCTGAACCGTCTTTCAATTTTCTATCATACACTAAACATTTCAATTCATTATCATAATGAACCGACATATGTTTGAGAACCATTTTCTTTGATTCTTCCAACAATTTGATTTCGTCATAATTAACTATTTCGTGGAAATGTGTTGCAAATAAGTACGTAGCCGACGATTTATGCAAATGTTGTATTCCTGCAGTAAAAATACTCAAAGCGGATTCATTTTCAGTACCACTACATAATTCATCTCCTAAAATCAAACTGGATTCGTTTGCCATTTTTAATATGACCCTCAACTCGGACATTTCCACAGCAAAAGTCGATAAACCTCTAAACAAATTATCATTTCCTATTATTCGTGAAAAAATCGCAGTATATGGTTTGTAAATCATATGAGAACAAGGAACATAATTTCCACTTTGTGCCAAAATGATTGTTATTCCTAATGCACGAATAAAACTCGTCTTACCAACTGCGTTTGTTCCAAACAAAAGCATTCCCAATTCGTTATCATTCCCCATAGTAACATCATTCGTTACATATGTTTCATTTTGTTGAATATGTTCAATTAATACATGTCGTAAATTACCAATATCAAAATACGATTTTTCTTGTTCACTATTTATTACAGGTTTATTGTAATTATATTTTCGAGATATATACGATTTGTTTTGTAATACATCCAAATGTGTAATGTAATCAATCATATTGTATAAATTTGGAAAACACGACGTTTCAAATGAAGTTAAAAATTCCAAAAAAGCACGTGTAATTTCGAATGATACTCGTTCTTTTAATTCTGCAACTTTACTTTGTACACGTATTAACTGAGGAAATTCGATAGTATCTTTAGATGCACTACCCTTTACAAATCGAATGTCTTTGTAAGGAATGATTGTTTCGAAAAAGTTAATGACCTTATCTGGAGATTCATCTGCCATTTTTTTCAAAGCTTCATTAAGAACTTGTCCCCGTTTTTTTGTAATTTGTAAGAAAGACCCTGATCTTTCTGTTTCATGAATATTAATGTATTCTATGTCTTTCTTTTCTACACTTTTCATTAAATTATTCAAAAACAAATGAACGTTGTGAAATATTTTCAAATTTTCTTGATATTCTTGACATACTTTGTCCAAAACCTTGTATATTCCGGGTTTCATAAAGTTGGCGTCGAATCCGGATATTTTATTTAATGAAGAACACTTTTCAACATCTAAATGCGTATGTATAAATTCTAATAATTCGTCACAACATGTTCCCATAGAAATTTGTTGTTTTTGGTTCTCCAACAAATAATTAGTTAAGTCTTGGTTCTCAATATTCAAATAAATATCTCTAACATATTGAATACTATTGCAAAGAATGTAAATTGCATTTGGGTAAATTTTCTTCATAACGATTTGTCTTCCCATTCTTTCCAAATCTTGTATTTTTATTAAATTGTTCCTAATAAATTGAAATTTATCATCGGGTTCTTTATTCATTATTTCAATCATATTATATTGTGTATTTAACCAAGATTCATCAAATACCGGATTAGTTATTTGATTTTTATAATGACGTTTACCCATACATGTCAAACATCTATTTAGAAAATTAGAAACGGATGATAAATATCCATATTGTTTACCATCTTCGTTAGAATCATCAATAATATTAAGTTGTTTGAGCGTATGATTTGCCAAAATCATTCGATTAGAAAGTTGTGTAAATTCCGGAAGAGATATTTTCCGAACCAAATCTGGGTTATGTTCTCGAATATAATTGATCAAAAAAGAAAATGCTTGTGTACTTAATCCAAAATCACGAAACTCCCCACACAAATTATATGCTTCTTCACCAAAAACATTCGACAATATTTGCTGTATAAATGTCTGTTTTTGACTGTTCTCAACCATTTCATTTTTGTCATCGTTTAAATCATACAAATGAATATTTTGTGTTTTTAATCCACTATATTGTAAAATGGTTTTTGTTTGAGATTCCGAGAACTTAGATGCTACTAAAATTTCATTAGGAGCTATCATAGAAATATATCTTTCTAATTCATCAAAAGATGTTGGATTCATAAAAAATTCCGTTTCATATTCATATATGGATGTTTTACCTGTAAACATATGACAACAAGCCATTCCACACACTATCATATCTTTATTTTGTCTAAAATTATTGTATTTGTCCAACCATAAACACATAATATTATTGGATAATTGTAAAGAGTTCGATGTTTCATATGAGATGTATGTTCCAGGAGAATGTGTTGCGTGATATGTTCTCGGTTGTGATGGCAAAGTAGATGATTGAACATATACTACGATTGTGTAATCTAAACTAACAAGTCGTTCAACATATTTATCAATACTGTATTCACGGAATCCACACATAACAACCGTTCCACCCAACATATCGATATGTTTATTTGCAATATTCAAATTGGTTAATTTGGAACATTCGTCTATGTTTGAATACTTAAAAGTATTATCAGACATTTTAATTCCATAAATTTCGAAAAAGGCTCCACATTGCATAAATACAATAGTTTTTGAACCATATTTTGTTTGATATTCTTCAACTAAATCAAAATATTGTTGATGAACATTATATGCTGATTTTTTAGGAGGCATTTTTGATTTAAACTATATAAATAACTAAAAAACATTTATATTGTTTTATGCAATAAAAAGAATGTAATAATCATGTTATTTGATTTACTCGTTATCATTTAAGAAATTGTATAATAAGTTTTCAGAATTATGATTTTTAACTTCGCCGCATACTGTGCAAACACTTTCATACATTTTACGTAAAACATCTGGTGGTGCAATAGTTCCAACTTTAATAAATCCTTTTTTGATTAAAAATCGTCGTACATCTTTAATTGGAACTTTTGAAAGATCGTGTGTTTGATTTTTTATACGACTTCTAATGGTATGATTGGATACTAATACACCAACTTTTGGCATTATTTTTGATTTACCAACTTTATAGGTTCTTCTGTATATTTTCTTTTGTTTTTTATATTTTACTTGTTTTTTATTGGGATTTTGCATTTTTGAAATCATTTGTTTTTTTTCTGATGCTAATTTTTTTTTCATATTTTTAATTTTATCTTGAACATCTAAAACTTGTTCCCAAGATGATTTTTGTGCAGGTGGTTTTAATTGAATTGGAGATACTTCTAATACAGGTTCTTCATTTGCTGTATTATTTTGCATATTATTTGTTATAAGAAGGGGTTTTTGAAATGTTGGTAATGGAGTATTAACTGGTTGTATAGATATTGGGGTGTTGATTGGTATAGGAGTTTGATTATCTATTTTCGGATATATTTTTTGTGTTTGATTTTTCCAGTTACGGTATGTAGGAAGACTTCCATTTTTTAAACACCCGTATTTAGGTGTTTGAGGTTTATAGTTATATGGAATATTATAAACAGGTTCTTTTAATTCTTGTGGAATATCTATTGCTACATTTTCATTTGTATTTATTTTCATAGATGGTTGCAACATTAAAGATTCTGTTGGATTAATTACAGGATATTTTTTAAAAGTTTTGGATAGATCTTGGTTTGTTTCATCATTTTCTTTATCAACCAATTCAGATAAGAATTTATAAGAGTCTTCGAAATCTTTTGAAAATTCATCATTTGATAAAGATTTTGGTACAGGTCCAGGCGATGAACTTTTTGATTTATCATCAAACAACTTTCTATATTCGTCTTGTTGTTTTTCACGAATCATTTTAATAATATTACGTCGAATAGACTTTTGATTTTGTTTTTTTTCTTTAGGTGTGGATTTCAATTTAATTTTAGGTGTAGACTCTCGTTTTTTACGTGTAGTATTTTTATCAGAAATTTTAAATAAATCCGGATTAATTTGTATAGTTCTCTTTTCACTCATAGTTTAGATTTCTACTGTTTAAGAAGATTTTAATAATATAAATTAATCACATAAAAATACTATTATTAAAAATAATTTAAAAAATTGATTACATTAATCAATTAGATTTAGTATGGCACATAAATCTCATTTTAATATGTCTAAAGATTTCGAAAAGGTTCCTCAATTTAATGAATCATATTTGCTGGATCATTTGGGTGATTATTTGGAAGAGCCATTTAAATTGATTGAATCATACTTTGATGGTCAACATTTGGAACGTTTGGTAAGACATCAAACAGAATCATATAATCATTTTGTTAATTATCAAATACAACAAACAATACAAATGTTTAATCCAGTAGAGATATGTTCTGAAAATGATTATGTGCCAGAACACAATAAACACACATTAGTAGTATATGTATATTTCGAAAACTTTAAAATGTATCCTCCACAAATTCATGAAAATAATGGTGCAACTAAACTTATGTTGCCTCAAGAGGCTAAATTGCGTAATTTTACATATGCATCTGCTATGACTGTTGACATTCGTATAAAATATATTGTAAGAAATACTGAAAATATGGATGAACCAAAAACGTTCGAGAAGTTTCTTCCTAAAATTAATATTGGAAAATTACCTATTATGGTTAAATCTTCTGTATGTGTTTTAAAACAAAATGACCATATTCATTCATTACATACTGGAGAATGCCGTATGGATTGTGGTGGTTATTTCATTATTAAAGGCTCTGAAAAAACTGTTTTAGGTCAAGAACGTGCTGCTGAAAATCGTATTTATTGTTTTGATGGAAAAAATACTACTAAATGGAAATATTATGCAGAATTCAAATCAGTACCAGATTACAAATGTATTTCTCCAAAACAAATTGAAATGATGATTTCTTCTAGAAATAATGGTTTTGGATATGGAATTTATATATCTGTACCTCGTATTAAACAGCCTATTGAACTATTTGTTCTGTTTCGTGCTTTGGGTATTTTAAAAGATAAAGAAATCACATCATACATTTTACTCGATATTGATGATAAAACTAATCAAGACTTATTAAATTTCTTACAAGCATCTATAATTGATTCAAATAAATATCCTACAAAAGAAGACGCTCTTAGACATATTACATCAAATGTTGCTTATATGCCAATTAATATGGACAAAGAAACTGGTGCAAAGAAAAAGCGTGAATTTGCTTTAGAAGTTTTAAATAACGATTTATTTCCACATTGTCGTACTTTGGTACAAAAATTGTTTTTGATAGGTCATATGGCTACTAAATTAATAAAAGCATCTTTAAAAAAAAATTCGCCTGATGATCGTGATTCATATTTGAATAAACGTATAGAACTTACTGGAACTTTATTGAATAACCTTTTTAGAAATTATTTCAATAAATTGGTTAAGGAAATGATCAAATTAATTACAAAACTTATTACTAATGGTTCATGGCAATCTACAGAAGATTACGAAAATATAGTAAATATGACAAACATATACAAAATTATGAAAACTACTACTATTGAAAACGGTATTAATCGTGCTTTAGCTACTGGTGATTTTAGTATTAAACAATCTAATAGTTCTAAGGTTGGTGTTGCTCAAGTATTAAGTAGATTAACATATTTATCAAGTTTATCTCATGCACGTAGAATCAATACACCTTTGGAAAAAAGTGGTGAATTGGTTTCTCCCAGAAAATTACACAATACCAGTTGGGGATTTTTATGTCCAGCAGAAACTCCAGAAGGTCAATCTATTGGTATTGTCAAAAATATTAGTTATATGGCACATTTAACAATTAATACTAATAGTTCATCTTTGTATGAGTATATAGAACCATATATTGAACATTTACAAAAATATGTTGAAACTGATAATATTAAAGAATTACACGGTAAAGTAAAGGTTCTTATTAATGGATCTTGGATTGGAATTGCTAAAGATCCTTTAGAGTTATACAATAATATGAAACACAAAAAATATTCAGGAATTATTAATATTTATACATCTATTGTGTTTGATATTAAAAATTTAGAAATTCGTATTTGTAATGATGCTGGTAGATTAACCAGACCATTATTAAGAGTTAAAAATAATAGAGTCTTACTTACACATGAAATTATTCAACAATTAGAATCAAAAGAATTATCATGGAATGATTTACTTACCAGTTGTAAACTTGAAAACTCTATTATTGAATATATCGATCCAGAAGAACAAAGTTATTCTATGATTGCTATGAAAGCAAAAGATTCTTATTTACAAGATGCAAAATTTCAATTCAATTATACACACTGTGAAATACACCCAAGTACTATTTTCGGTGTACTTGCATCGTGTATTCCATTTCCTGAACATAATCAAGCACCCAGAAATACTTATCAATCTGCTATGGCAAAACAAGCTATGGGAGTTTTTGCCACTAATTTTGATCAACGTATGGATAAAACTGCATACATTTTGAATTATCCTACACGACCATTAGTTGACACACGTTTAATGAATTTCATACACTTGAATTCTATTCCCTCTGGTATGCAAGTTCATGTTGCTATTATGACACATACCGGTTATAATCAAGAAGATAGTGTATTAGTCAATAAAGGCTCAATCGATAGAGGATTATTTGCTGCAACCATCTATCATACAGAAAAAGATGAAGATAAAAATATTATACGTGATGAAATTATTAGATGTAAACCTGATAAAAGTAAAACACGAGGTATTAAATTTGGTAATTATAATAAACTTAACAGCGGTGGTTTCATTAATGAAAATAGCCTTTTGGAAAATCGTGATGTTATTATTGCCAAAATTATTCCTATTAAAGAAAATCGTAATGATCCAACTAAAATCATCAAATATGAAGATCAGAGTAAAACTTTTAGAACTAATGAAGAAACCTATGTTGATAAAAATTATACTGGAAGAAATGGAGATGGATATAATTTCGCAAAAGTACGTGTTAGAATTTTCAGAAAACCTGTAATGGGAGATAAATTCTCATCACGACATGGACAAAAAGGTACTTTAGGTAATATTATTCCTGAATGTGATATGCCTTTCACAAAAGAGGGATTACGTCCAGATATTATTATCAATCCGCATGCAATCCCTTCCAGAATGACTATTGCACAATTGAAAGAAACACTTTTAGGTAAAGTATTACTGGAATTAGGTATGTTTGGAGATGGAACCAGTTTTGGAAATTTACATGTAAAAGATATTGCAAAAGAATTACAAAATCTTGGATATGAATCGTATGGAAATGAAGTATTATATAATGGTTTAACCGGTGAACAAGTTCATACTAATATATTCTTTGGTCCAGTATTTTACCAACGTTTAAAACATATGGTGAATGATAAACAACATAGTAGATCTATTGGTCCTATGGTGAATCTTACACGACAACCTGCTGAAGGTCGTAGTAGAGATGGAGGTTTTCGTATTGGAGAAATGGAACGTGATGTTATGATTGCACACGGAATGTCTGCGTTTTGTAAAGAAAGATTATATGATGTATCTGATAAATATAATGTGTATGTTTGTAGAAAATGTGGTCTTATTGCCTCATATAATAATGGCAATAACAACAAAGTGTATGATAAAAATGACTTCTCTATTCATTTATGTAACACATGTGGTAATAAAACCGATTTCGCAAAGGTTGATATTCCATATGCATTTAAATTATTGTCTCAAGAATTACAAACTATTAATGTAATTCCTCGTCTTATTACTGAATAAATATTACTACAAAAATTATATGTAAAGTTTGTATATAGTATTTTTTTATATAACAAAATGTCAGATGAAAAAGGATAAATGAAAGGTATTGGAACTACTACCACTTATTATTGTATATTATAAATATATCTAACGCAACAATACCTATTATCCAATCACAATCCAGACGGTCCATCCCAGTACACACGCCGTCTCCAAGCTTTTGAAGTGTCACAACTCATATATATACTCGTATCATTAAACATAGCAGTTTTTAAATCTAAAAACAAATATTCATGTTGTTTTGTTCTTTCTGGTATATAACATTGCGATATAAATTTTACCTTTTCACCATCATCCAATTTTTTTGAATATTTCTTTGGATTACAGGTGATATATCCATTTTTTCTTGTATTTGCTATAAAATATCCTAGATCTCTCTCTAAATATACTTTTGAATCCTTTAGTTTTTCTTCATATGGGTTAGAATCATAATCTACTAAGTATCCTAAAAATAAAGGACCTTCATATACATCTAACCCTCTATATTTAGTATCTTTAATTTTCTCAAATCTTCTTATATTTTCGTTGGATGATGAATGAGAATGGGTTCTTTTAAACCGGTCTTTTTCTCTACTTCCTAAATCACTTAATAAATTAAAAAAAATATTGGGGTCGGTCCTTATCTCATGCGCCATATGATGGAATATGCTATCTCTTTGTATTGGAGTTAGTCGCAAAAAAACATATTTGGAATTCATTTTTATCCTTATATAAAAATACCATCCTTTCAGGTAATGTTTTGAATTTTCGTACCCCCAGCCAGTTGGCTTAATATCTACCAATTCAGCTCCATATTTTACTTGATTTTTATAATATTTATTCAATACAGAAATAAAAATTCTATTGTTTTCCCATTCATCTCTATCAGTAATATACTTCAATTCATGGTGTACTTTGAACGTTTTTTTATGTTTTTTTGATTTATTGGACCTATGTGTTTTACGATAATTATTTTTTTTTGGTTCTGTCATATATAATTATTTCATATATTTATTTGCTTCCTTAATAGTTCACTAAACTATTTCTAGAAATACTTTCTATACTTTGAGAACTGAATAAATATTACTACAAAAATTATATCTAGAGTTTGTATATAGTATTTTTTTATATAACAAAATGTCAGATGAAAAAAGAAAAAGAAAAACACATAGGTCCAATAAATCAAAACGAAATTGTAATAACGTGCCATGTGGTTCGTGTAATCCTTATTGTAAACCATCTTATTGTTTCAATAAAAATACAGTTTCTACTAAAAATTGGTGTGATTGTAATATATCAAACAAAACCAAAAAATGCAAACAAAATAAACTAAACTATGTATCAAAAATATCTAATATAAAAGAACATAATATACCGGTTGATGTTCTAAACAAAAAATTTCCATATATTTGGAGATTTTTACGTCAAGGAACTAAAAAAGAAATATTACGTTTATCACAGCTTGAAATAGATGAAATAAATATACCATTCAGTTTATATGACAGTCCATCTAATTCTAAACACAAAAAACAAATTAAAACATTGAAAAAGAAATACAAAGATATATAACACAACACTAAAAAAATGCCACCTGAGCTGGTGTTTCACGAGGATCATGCCATCTTAAAGACGTATCACAGTGAGTATAAATATTGAAATCATTTGAAGCTGCATCTACTAAGTCTAAAAATAAATACTCATCATCTTTAGTTTTTTCAATTAAATAACATTGTGATATATATCTTACCTTTTCACCTCTTAATAATTCTTTCGTATATTTTTTTGGATTACATAATACACTTTCCGACGAGTTTTCTATTTTTGCTGAATACCATCCATTTTCATACAAATATACTTTTGATTCTTTCAATTTTTTTTTATATGGTTTACCATCTTTTTTAACTAAGTACCCTAGAAATAAAGGACCTTCATATACATCTAACCCTTTATGTGTGGAATTTGTATTATCATAACCTCCTGACATACTAGCTAAATCACTTAATGAACTAAGTAATTTATCAGCGTCTGTTCTCATTTCATCTGCCATATCTTTAAATATAGTTTCAACTTGAGAGATTGTTAGTTTCAAATATGCAGGTTTATTATGTAAATCAATTATACTCAAATATAAATAATATCTATCTGTCCAACTTAGTGATTTTTCATATTTATTTAATTTTTTATTATCCATAATATGAATACTATATTTTGGGTTCTCTTTAACCAGCTGTTTGAGTGTAGAAAAGAATAACCTTTTACTGACCCATTTATCTCTTTTAAAAATATATTTATTACTAAATGAAGCTTTATCTTGTAAATAAATAGGATTTACATCAGAATATCCTACTGTTCTTCTTTTACGAGATTTATTTACTTTAGTAGTGGTTTTACCTTTATTTCTTTTCCTATTAGTTTTTCCTTTCTTTTTATTACTTCCACCGGAAGGGTGATCATATTGTCTAATACGATTGAGTCTAGCTAAGTCGCTTGGACTATGTCGTATTTCAAAATTTATTATTTCATTATAACCAATTTCATAATATATTCCCACTACCATTCCTTTATCCGGAGGACTATCTTTCATTGCAATAATCACTTTTGTATCTCCACTATCAAGTTGATCTAAAATAAACAAGAACTTATAAACTCCATCATCACTACCATCTGATGATAACTTATTATGTTTTGAATTAGTATGATCTAATCTAAAAAAATAATTTGTTGGTTTATTAATTTCAGGTTGGTTTACTTCTGCCCAATAAGCTTTATAATTAGATTCTTCGTTTAAATATGTAGTAATAAGTAGTGGATCTAAAAGAGGTACATCATTAGACATTAAAATATAAGTATATTGGATTATATAGTATAATCCTAAAATATAAATGGTTTAAAGGTATATTATATTTTTAATTATGTTTCTCATACACGAAAATTCATATCATACTGAAGACCCTGTTTATCAAAGAATAACTACATCTAATGAAAGTCGTTCCATGTTCATACCAGAAGCTCGTGTTGCTAAAGATTATTTTTTAACGGGTTTTTATGAAAGAGGATTTGTAGATTGGACATGTGATAACTTTTTGGACGAAAATAAATGTGTTATTGATATTGGTGCTCACATAGGTTGGTATACAATAGACATGGCCAAAAAATCCAAACACGTATATGCTTTCGAATGTTCTCCAAAATCATTTAATTATTTATGTTCAAATATCGCATTAAATAATTTAGATTATAATGTTTCAAAATTTAACTGTGCTTTATCCAACATAAGTACTTCTATGCCTTATTTTATTCGAGATCCAAAGGATGGTGGTGGAAATGGTATTTCAAAGTTTGAATATGATGATGTTAATGAAGTGCCATCTATATTGGTTCCGTGTAAGCCTTTGGATGATTTTCATTTTGAAAACATAAATTTTATAAAAATGGATGTAGAAGGACATGAGAAGCAAGTATTACAAGGAGCCAAACAAACAATTATTTCGAATGATTATCCAAAGATTTTATTTGAATCATGGGATGACGAAAAGCCTAATTTACCGGTTAAAGAATTAAAAGAAGAATTATTTGATTATATTCGATCTAATTTTGAATATAAGATTGTTCATGTTGGAAAAGACATGTATTTAGCCGAACGATAATAAATATGAAAAATGAAATAGAGTTTATTTTTCATAATAGTTAAATAATGTATAAAAACGTAATAACCAATATTAGATCTAAAAATATTTCAAATTTATCAAATACATTATTATTGTGTCATAGTGGAAATAATTATAAAGTAATTGAAAAACTTGCATCATTTGGTTCAAATATTTGTGTAATGGAACATTTACCAAACAAAAAAACCCCACAAACTAAAACATTTATGGTTGCAGAAAATATTTGTGAAAAAATGAAACGTCCTTGTATAACAGTATTACAATGTGATATGTATAATCCTAAATATATGGATTATGCTATTAATGAAACAAAAGATATTTATGGTTCAATAGATGGATTGGTATTGTATAATAAAAATAAATGGGAATGTGGAGAAATTATATATAAGTATTTATATTCTATAAAAACGAATGGAAATATATCAATAATGGATCCAGATTTACTTTGAGTATAAAGAGATAATATATTTTCTCAGTTATGAATAGGTTTATATGAATAATCACGAAATAAATGATATAAGATCTCCAAAAGAGTTTAAAGGTTTTACATTTTCTAAATTCAAAAAATCAGAAGTCCGTGAACAATTAATACAAAATATGATGAAAGGTAAATACGAACCGGCTTGTTATTGGGGAGCTGAATTAGTTTGTGCTGGTCATTATATGGATTTATGGGAAGTTATTTTACATTATGTTGGAAAACATATACATTTAGGGAATCCAAAGATTGTTATTTATTTGGAAATGAGATATGAAGTTTTTAGGAATATAATGAAACAAGGTCATTATAGTAATGAATTACAACTTAGAAATAATCCAACAATTCGAAACATTTTTGCAGAAGTTATTGCAACTTTGACATTTTCAAACAGAAAAAACAGTTTTGAATCTATTAAAATAAATAGAGTAGAAGAATTTGATATAACCCAAATGTCGGAGAGATTAAAAGCACCATCTATAAAATATTTTGAATCTATTTTTAAAAAAGAAGACCCAAAAGAACTTTATATTCCTATTAATGAATTTATTTATAATATTTCTGAAGAAGGAAAAAATATGTTGAATGCATGTTATTGGATAGAATGGCTAATAGAATTTGATTTAATATGTAAAAAACGCAAAGAACCTATATATTGTGAAAGACGTAAAGAAAGTAAAAAAGTTGAATATAAATTTCAAAAAGATATAATATGGATGATTTGGGAAGCAATCGTTTTAAGATGCGATGAAATGAAAAACGCTTTATTATCAAAAATACTTAATTCTACTATTTCATTATTTTCTATAAAATATACAACTGGATGTTGTAAAAAACGTAGATATTTATTTTATTTTGCAATATCATTATTGACTGAAATGGTTCCAACAAATATAGAAATAACTACACAAAAAGATAAAATACAAATGATTTTGGAAAAGATAAATGAAATATATAAACAAATAAAGAAAAACGAAGAAACTCCTGGAACGGATTATTTGTTTACAAATTTAGACAAGGCAGAAACTTTCGAACGTACAATACGAAAATTAGAAATGGTGCAATCTATGGATTTTGCAACGCATATGGGTTAAATATTTATATAGGATATTACACTTATATAAATATTTTATACTTTACAATTTTTATGAATATTTTTAAAAACTGTATCAATTGTTTCAGATTCTATTACCAGTTGTATAATTTTTGAATAAGATATTTGTTTATTAGATATATTGTTTATTTTTGATTTGTATTTTTTGTAACATTGATTTGGATAATAATAATTTAATATTTCTTCAAACATAATACTATTTAAATAATCCATATTTATAACTTTATCAACACGACCCACACGTGTTAAAGCGGGATCGATGGTTTCTAAAGTGTTTGTTGTAAAAAATACAATACTATTATTTAACTCTATAATACCATCTAAAACATTCAAAATATATTCTAATGAAATATCGTCTATATTTTTTACTATTTGTTGTTTTATAATTGATTCAATTCTATCATTAATTCCTAGTTTTTCAACTGTTTCACAACGGTTTGTATTTACTTCTAATATATCATTATTTTTATCATTATTTATTTTTGGTACCATATCTTTCCTTACTTTTAACACATCATTATCATTTGCATCAAAATCTTCAAACACTATAATTAATTCATCTTGATTGTATACTTTACCATTTATTTTTATTGGTCTAAATAAAGATACAAAATCATTACATGTTTTTATTTTTGCCCATGAAACCAGTATACAATGACGATTTGTATACTTTATTGTTGATTTGATCAAAGATGATTTTCCGCAACCTGGTGGTCCGTGCAACATAAAAACACATTTAAATGGAATACCATATTTTTCGTTAATAATATGGTCTTTATGATTAGGATTAACAAACGGTTCTAAATACGATAAGACTTCTTTTTTACTTTCAAAAAATATATTATCAAATGATTTATTTGTATGAAAAGGTGATTCTCTAAATTCTATTGTAAGTTTATTACAATCGTCCATAACTGTTTTCTGAAATTCAAAAACCATCTGTGTTTTAATACTTTTATCTTCAATATATTCTTTTTCAATTTCAGATAAAAATGTGTTTATTTTATTCATATTATTTAAACCGGGAACAAATAATTTATATATATACTTTTTTACAGAACATATCTTTTTATCTGAATCATCTTTTTCATCTTTGTTGTCTTCATTTATATCATATATTACTTCCAAAAATATATTATGCTTTTCACTTATCAATATATTTTGTTTATTTTTAGGTATCAATAAAAAATCAGATATATTAATATCAATATACTTACTGTTTTCAAAATTTATTATTTCTGTTAATGAAGATATTTTTTCCATATGATATTTCTTTATATGATGTGTTATTGCATGAAATCTATCGCTATATAAAGTTTTATTTGTTGGTTTAGAACCATAACCAGTATAAATCTTTATATGATATGGAATTATAATACTTGTATTTTTATAATCATTACTAATAAAATCATCTATATAATTATCTAATGACCTCCAAATTGATATTGGAATAATTTTATAAACACCGTACAAAAATAAAAATACCATAATAATTGGATTATATAAAAGATTTGAATCTTTCATACTTTGACTTATGAAAGACGCTTCCAATAAATACCATAGTTCCATTAATCAAACTATTAAAAATTGTTTGTATCATTTTTATAAAATATTTACGTGTATACCATAATATTTATAATATTCAACAATATAAATATTATTTATTAGTATATTTAGAATTAAACTAAATGGGGAACATCTGTAGTAATGAATATGAATTTTTAAATGATTATGATGATTATGAAATAGCTATAATTGATATTGAATATGATATTCCGGTAAAAGAATTAACACATAAGAAAATGGTTCTTTTTGAAAAACAAAAGGGTATATGGTCTAATATTAAAAAAGAGTGTGTATCAGAATCTAATTTATATGATAATTATAGAATTGTTTAAAAGCAATTATAATTTAATTTTAGAACCAGGCAATAAACTGTACAAATACATAATAATTAAACCAATCGGTGCCGATAAAGGTTCATAATAATTAAAATACATCCAAAAACACACCAGTATAACTGAAACTATTGATTGTCTAGGCAAAGCAGCATAACATCCAAGAGTTCTAAAATAAATCCAAATTGCAGAAGCAATAATTGCAATATAAACCTTTTGTTCAAATGTTAAATAGTTATCTAAAAACATTATAATATTATCCTAGGAAATAAAATCTAAAATATCCTATTTCCATTAAACTTATAGTTTCTTTTATTGATTCTTCTTGTGTTTTTCCAATATTTATTAAATGATTATAAATAGACTTTGATCTATACAATCTTCCCAAATAACCAAGAGGCATTATAATTATTAAAAAAATGAATAATCTGTAATATATATTTTTATCAATTTTTAAGTTTAGTAACCAAATTATAACGCATAATGTAAACAAATACAATATTACATGAAGAACAACACATAAAGATACATCAAGTGATAATAATCTTGAATAGTTACTTTTAGGATTTATAGTTTCAAAAAAAGTTTTTGATAAATTATTCAACAACATTTATATATTTATTAAAATATATAAATCTGATTTATATTATAAAATTATTTAAAAAGCAGCACCAAAAGCACCACCCAACACACCATTTGCTGCCATAGGTCCCATATATGAACCCATATCACCACTATTTTGTGGACCCTGTGTCATATTAGACATCATTTCATGACCAGTAGATGGTTGTTTTGTAGTTGCTACTGGAGCTGGAGGAAACATATCTGTTTGTAATCCACTATTATCTAAACTATCTGCTCTACTTGGACTATGACTTGCACTTCCGTTTTTCCTTTGATTTTGTCTGCTTTCTGATCCATTCCATAATTCATTTATACGATCAACAATAATATTTACCTTAATACCTAATTTTGTTTGAATACTTAGCACAATAATTAAAAATGCTAAAATAACATTTGTCAAGTTCAAGAGTTCATATTTGAAACCACTATAAGTAGGAATGTATGTAATAATACGATGAATCAAAATAATACCAATAAACATGATCAATATTTGTATGAAGATTTCGGCTAAAATCTCCAAAGAAGACTTTTCAGAATCGGCTTCAGGAACAAATCTTTGGATAGATTTATTCAATAGAATTACAGGAATAATAGCTAAAAGAACATATTGAAGAACATTTAATATTTCGGCTTTTCCTTCATCTGTTCCAGAAAATACATGATTGAAGAAAGTTTTTTTAGGTGGTTCAGTTATACTTTGTAAATCCATTTTAAACACTATATACTATAATCAAATATTTAAAAATATATAAAATCATATTTTGTATAGATGAAATTAAGCCCTCATCGCCCCTTTTATCGCAGGATGATATTGATAATCATGAAGTTTGAAATCTTCAATTATATAATCATTAATATTATCTCTTTTGTTTAAAATCTCTAGTGTAGGATATGGGTATGGAGTTCTTGAAATTTGCTCTTGTGCTTGTTCTATATGATCGTCATACAAATGTACGTCTCCACCATAATGGATAAATTCATATGGTTCAAGATCACATATCTTTGCTATTATATGTGTGAGAATAGAATAAGATAATATATTTATCGGTAAACCTAATATGCTGTCATTTGAACGTTGTAGTAATAAACAACTAAGCTTATTACCTTTTGTTACAACAAATTGATATAAAATATGGCAAGGATTTAATACGCCTTGATCTAATTGCTCTGGATTCCATACGCTTACTATATGTCGTCTGGAGTTTCTTGTTTCAGGATTTTTAAGATCATCAATCACTTTTTGTAGTTGATCTATTCCTTGTCCTGTGTAATCCGTTTCACAACCGGTATATCGAGCGTTAAAAAATCTGGACTGAAACCCATACATAGGACCTATCGAACGACCCGGCTCATAATCTAATCCACACTTTTCTAAAAATTCTTTTGTGGTATTTCCTTTCCATATTCCAACTCCTTGGTCTGTAAGAATTTTATTATCAGTTTGTCCTTTAATAAACCATAACAGTTCACGTGTTCCTGTTTTCCAAGCAGTTTTTTTTGTAGTTAGCACAGGAAGTTTACCACCTTCTAATGAATAGTGCATTGCACTTCCTACACCTCTAATCGTTTTTCCATTCCTACCTTCCTCGAGAGTTCCGTGTTCCATCAAATCTTTTATCAAATTAAGATACTGATACTCTTCATGATAATCATTATTTGCATCTCGATCTTTGTATTTGTTGATGTTGATAGCATATTTTAACATATTATAATAATTATGAAATGTTGTATTTAATTATTTTTTTAATATTATATTTAGGTGATTTCAATATACTTTAGAAGATATTTCTTGGATAGAAGAAAAAAAATATCATTATCCACTTTTTATGAATATGATTGCGTAATTATTTTTGAAAATATATTATATTTATATTTATAATGAGTAGAGCATTAGGGGCTGCAAAACAAAGGAGAGCAGGGGTATCTTTTCAAGAAACTCAGGTCCAACCTCCTCCAGCTATGATTCCATCTATAACACATACACAACCTGTACAAAATGGGCTTACACTTCCTCAAGTAATATCTTTAGTTGACTCTAGATTAGTAAAATTAGAAAAACATATGAATGAATCTAACGTTGATGATACTTTATTTAATGAAGTAGATGAACGTTTCACTATATTAGCTTCAGAAATTCAAGAATTAAAAGAAGTTGTTTATAAATTACAAACATATACTATGGAAGTTAACAAAAAAATTGTTGAAAATGTTTTCAAAACTGATAGTAAAATTTTTGATAGTGATAATAAAAGTTGAAAAAATAAAATAAAGATAAATAATTATCTATATATAATTATTTAGGAATGGACGATATTCAAAAACAAATTGAAACATTACAAAAAAATTACTATAATGAAAATAATAAAAATACATTTTTTAAAAACAATCAAAAAAAAGATTTAGCCAAAACTATTGCACAAAATATATCTGTTTGTGATTTAATGAAAAAATCTGTATACACAATACCTGAAACAAATGTAGTATTTATAGATTATCCTATACTAAAAACATTTTTATGTGAAGATGTATATGATTATTCCATTAATTACCTTTTACAAGAATATCAAAATAATATTAATAAATATGGAAATTATCAAGTAAGTGTAAACTTAAAAGGGTTTACTATATCTGCAGCTCAAAGATATCAAACTGGTATTATATTATTTACTAATAAATGTAATGAATCAAATACAAAATTTTCAGAAATAATGGATAAAATGACTATAATAAATCCCCCATCTATGTTTGAATCAATACAAAAAATTTTAAAACCATTTATGGATCCAATTATTTTTAATAAAATAATTATTGAATCAAACAAATAATTTCATTTATGATAAATAGTAAATGATATAAATAATTAATTATATTTTTTATATTATGGAGTTTACTATTTATCAAACAAACAAATGTGAAATATTTTCAGGAATCTTTCATAATCTAAGAACATTTGTTGATAATATAAATATACAATTTTCAAAACAGGGTATACATTTACAAACTATGGATAATTCTCGTGTTTCTGTTTTTGAACTTAACATACCTGCAAAATGGTTCGATCAATATTTATGTGAATTAGAAGATGGAATTGTATTGGGAATTTCTAGTAATATTGCATCTAAAATTTTAAATGCACGAGACAAAGAACAACATATTAAATTTACTTATGAAAATTCAAATAGAGATCATCTATACGTTGAATTTTCCACTGAAAATAAAACCAAAGCTATTTTTGATAAAAATTTTGAAATGCCATTAGTTGATATGGATGAAGAAACTTTACAAATTCCTGAAATTGATTATAGTGCAGAATTTTCTTTAAATTCTTCTGTATTTTCATCTTTAATTAATCAATTAAAAACTTTTGGAGAAACCGTTGAAATTTCATGTTCTGAAGAAAATATTACATTACATTCTCATAGTGTTGATAGTGGAAAAATGTCTGTTGAAATTAAAAACGATGATTTATCGGAATTTTCAATAGTTGAAGATGAATCACTTAATCTATCATTTTCATTACATTATTTACATTGTATATGTATGTATCAAAAAATATCAAAAGAAATATCTATATATTTATGTGATAATTTTCCATTAAAAATTGCATATGATCTGGGGGAACAAGCATATATTCATTTCTATTTGGCACCTAAAATGAATGATGATTAATTTATAATTTTGTAACCTTCATCAATCTTAATTGTGAACGTATATTATTTTGTTTTATAGGAGCTACTGGTTTTGGGTTCTGTTTTCTTTTTATTCTATTACTACTTTGTAATGGTTGTATAACTGGTTGAGGTGGAAATTGTGCTTCAGGTGTTTTTGGTATTTTACGTTCAACATATTGATTAATTATTGGATTATTTCTTTGATTATTTATTTGATTCATGTTTGGTTTTAAAGATACTTCTCTATTTACCATTGTTCTATTTGAAGGCATCAACACACAACCTCTTGTTTCACGACATTCTAAATCATTTAAATAAGAATCCTGTGTATCTGATTTTTTTATTTCTTCTATATTAACTGGATATTCCACTTTATTATCTTCTATTTTTATATTAGGTTCTATTTCTGAATTTTCTTCAATAATCTTTTTCTCTGCAACATCATCGGTTATAATCGATACAATCTTTTTATTAGGATCAGTTATACTTACTAATTTTATTCTATTTATTAGACCACGATACGTTGCATAACGCATCTTTCCTTGTCTAACTATACTTTGATTATTTCTAACTTTTACAAAAAGCATATCAGTTATTTTTCTGTTTACTTCATATTTAACAAACGTTTTTTTTAGTAAATATTCATAATCTTTCTTTGTAGGTAATAATTCTCTTATATTTTCATAACGTTTTAATATCTTTACCATAGGATCAATACTTCCTATATAGAAACCATTTGTTATTCCACTACCATCATTTACATTTGTTGTATATACTATTGAACTGTTATTAATACTATCATTAACATGATTAATATTAATAGGTCTTAATAGGTAATAGTCTGGACCACATACAATAGCACAATCAAATTCATCTTTATGTTTCTCAAGATACATTCCTACACGATATTCTGAATACATTTGACGAATCGCATTTCTTATAGCAATATTAGTATAATCATGACGCATTTTACAAATACCATCTTGATAATACACATCTAATTCTTTATCTAAAATTGACTGTTTATATTGTTCACAATAATCAGCTTTTATTATTCTATAATTCATCTGATTTACACTCCTACCGTCTACCACAGTTCTTTCAACATCTAAATTAAACACATATACATAAACATCATTTTCTTTTTTTAACGGTTCAATTAATTGTTTTAATAAAGATTCGTATGTAAAACGAATTGAACGACCGATTACTCCAAAAAAACAAATACAAATACGTTTTCTTTTATTGATTACTTCTTCATTATTCATATCATATATACATATAAAATATATTTTATTATATGTATTCAGAAAATCAATTTATTTTCTCTTTACTATGACTTTTTTCCATAAAATCATTTAATATTAATAACCAATCACTCGATGATGTTTCGAAATAATAAGGACATATTGCATGTATAAATGCTTGACCACCTGCTACTATAAATGAAGTACTTAATGAAAGTGAAACATATAAATGATAAATATATGATTCATTATTTTTTCTAGGATGTTCTAAAAATAATTTATCTATTAATTTTAACATTTATATATTTTATTAATATATTTGTTTCTATATATTTCGTATGGAAATCATATATAGTATCTTTTATAATACATATATAACTATTTATTAATGACATTTGTAGAAATATTTCTTACAATAATACTATTCTTTATTATTCTATTGATATATGTACATATTCAAAATCATTATAAAACAAACGATACTATGGAAATTTTTGAATACGAATATATTTCAAATATACAACTACAAGACATTTGCGATTTAAAACAACCCATTTTATTCAACTTCTATAATAATGTTCCAGAATTATTTCAAGATGTTTCAACTTCATTCTTTTCAAACTTTTCAAACACCGATGTTTTTGTAAAAGATATTGATGACTATTGGAAAAAACCTTCACCTACCTGTGTTGATTCTATTACTCTTTCTTTTAAAAGTTTCATTAATCTAACATATAAAGACGAAAAAAAACAATATTTTACAGAAAATAATCATTCATTTATAGAACAACATCCACATATAGAATCTATACATACACATTTACAACCTTACTTCACATATTATCCTACATACGATTTTATTTCTGGGTCACATAACTCTGTTACTCCATTAAGATTTCATAAAAATTATAGACTTTTCTTTATTGTACTTTCTGGTTCTATGAAAATTAAAATGTTACCACATAAATATATTAACGAACTAAATTGTATTATAGATTATGAAAATATGGAATATTGGTCACCTGTAAATAGCTTTGATACATCTAATAATAATATTCAATTCTTAGAATTTGAAATATTTGAAGGATATACACTTTATATACCACCTTATTGGTTTTATTCTATTAAATTCTCAGGAGAAAATAAACAAAATATTGCAATAACCACTATTTATAATTCACCTATGAATATTTTAGCAAACATTTCTGATCATGGAAAAAATATCATACAAAAATACAATACATATTATAAACCATTACCTACAACTTCTCCAATTGTTAAATCTAATACATTATAATTATATACTCTATAATATAATATGTTCTTCATTAATCTTTGTATTCCACTTATTATTTTTATTCTGTTTTTTGCTATCAGTTTAATTCATCAATCTATTAATGGAAATAATCCTATTGATTTTATTCGAAATAATATATTTATTATATCTTGGGGAGCTGTTTTAGCAATTTTATGTCAATTAAGATATACTATTACTACTTGGATTATATTCTTATGCCCTATTGTTATCATGATTGTAAGATATACCAAAACTGGAAAATTAGAACTAAACGATAAAATACTTACCATGCCTACTAAAAAATATCATGATTCTACACCTACTCCTACATCATATATTACCACAATACCTGCATAATTATTATATTATATTATTATATAATCATTATGAGAACTTCTGCTATCATATTTGCTATGGCTACTTACCTTGTTTTAGACCTCCTTTACATATCACTTATTAGCAACCATTTCCAAAATCAAATTATTGAAGTACAACGCGTTAAATTAACCGCTAATTATTATGCTGCAAATGCTTGCTATTTATTCATTCTATTCGCATTTTGGTACTTCGTTCTAAGACAACAAAAATCACCATTTGATGCTGCTATTTTAGGTTTAGTTATATACGGTGTATTTGAACTTACTAACTTTGCATTATTCAAAAAATGGCGTATTGAAACCGTTATTATCGATACTTTATGGGGAGGTCTTGCACTATCTTTAGCCACTTTTATTACTTATCGTGTTTATGGATATACTTTTGATCTTTCTATTTAAGCTAACTTAATAATACCTTTTGGAAAAACTACCTGTTATTTCTCTTTTTAATATTTCTTTTAAATTTATAGATTTCAAATACTCTTGACGATTTTTATAAATTTTCCTCCATTTTCTTTGAAAAATCTTTATATAACTCGTTTTTACTATACTGTTATATGTACCATCTTCCATTATATCTACTTGAATTATTTCTAATCTAGGTCTATGACGTATCAAAGATGCCCAATACAAAAATTGCAATAATATATTTCTTTCATATGTGAAAAACATCCATATAGGTATTTTCAAAACCATTAATAATATATTTCGTTCATTATCATACATATAACTACCTATATAATATTTACTATCTATACACTCACTATAATCATCATCTGTTCTACCCAATATATCTTCAAATCCTTCACGTATCATTATATCATATACATTATTTATATATGATATATTTAACATTTTTAAGTTCAATTTTTTACATTAATTATATATAAGAATACCATGAATAATTTTGAAGATCCATTTGATAATGAAAATGTTCAATATGATCCAACCGCTGAAAATAGAATGGGTTTGAATGGAACTTCACCATTTACTATTACAGAAAGTATTAATATTCGTGGAAATTTATTTTATAAAAAACAGAGAATCAGCAATGAATCTGTTAGAATATGGAATACTATTTATAGTGAAATTTCTCCAAAAGCGTTTCAATATGAATTATACGATTATTTTCCTAATATTGGATCTCAAGTGAATCAAAATCATGAAATAGCTTGTGAAAAAGCACAAAATTTTTTAAAAAGTAAAGGTTATTATCATACTGATCTTTATCATCTAAACAATCAGGATGGTTCCATTCATTATAATTCTACAAATGTTAGACAAATTGGAAACAATTATTATCCAATAGATATGGATAAAATTATTACTTTAACTCTAAAAGGAGGTGTACGAAAAAGAAAAAGAAAATATAATATTAAATCGTATAAGAAACAAAAAAAACAACGTAAAAAAAAATCTAAAACCAAAAAAAACAAACTATAACATAATATATTTTTTATTCATATAATATAATATGAATAAATCTAGAAAAAATAAAAAAATAAAAGGAAGCGGTAATTTTTTAAGTAGAACAAGAGTAGAACCAGCAGAAGCTGAAGAAATAATGTATTTTACAATAAAATGGAAAGATTATGATAGATATAGAATTTATAGTGAATATAATCCGAATAATAGTTATTTAACTTTAAATATTGGTACATCAACTGATTGGATAGAATATAATAATGGTACAAGTGAATACGATGATGTAATATCAATACCAACAAACAATATGATTCAATTAATAAATTTACAAATTAGAGACTTAGATAGTAATATAAATTCCGTAATTTATAATAATGTCATACGTGGTATTGTTACTATGACACAAGACGAAATACACGTTAAACGTGAAAAATATAAATATATGGCAATTAAACATTATGTAACTGGTATGTTAGATGCAGAAATAGCACCAGTTAGTTTACAAGTAGGAAGAAGGATAAATAATAGTACAGTAGTTCCGGAACCAGTAGCAGAATTAATTCCACAATCAGTTGTAGAAAACCCAAATACTCTTTATTGGGGTGGTAAAAAATCAAGAAAACGCAAAATAAAAAAAACAAAACGTTCAAAAAAATCTAAAACAAAAAAAAACAAAACGTTCAAAAAAATCTAAAACAAAAAAAAACAAACTATAACAATAAAAATAAACCCGATTCTATTTCTTGTACCACTTCTGGCATACCTTTTGACCATTCTTTATATGCAATCGCTTTAGAAGTTGGACGTTCTAATTCCAACAACTTCTTTAATGCCATCAATCTTCTTTCTAATGGCACTAAATCACGTGATAACTTACGACTTATTTGTTTCCAACGCCATTCAAACTGTAATGCCGATGACCAATCTGGAAAATTCTTTACATGACAAGCACGCACCCAAGTTTCACCTTTACTCACTTTAGAACCTGTTGCATGAGCACCACCAGATATTTCTTTATTATGTTGTCTTAATCTTTTGTCTAAATCTACTGTAGCACCTACATAAGTTGCACCTGAATCACATACCAATAAATATACATAAAATTCCGAAGAACACACTTTATTAGTTTTTGAATGTTTTACAGACTCATTCATTTATATATTAATTATAAAATACTAAATTATTTAAATAAATTTGATAAATATAAATTTGGAAAAACTATACACAAAGTACCCAATACTTTCATTAATGAAATTTTATCACCATTAAAAATCATACCATATACATATGCCATTAATACTCCTACATAAGACAATAACGAATATAACGTTACGTCCAATCGAGAAATTGCGTAAAATCTCAACAAATAACCAAACAATCCTATTATTATATTTATTGCTATTGATATATTCAAAACATTTGTAGAACCTAATGCTAAAAATTCACCAAAACGATCATACACTAACGAAAACATTACAAAAACACCTACAAAATATGACATAAATAAATGATTCCAAGGATTTGAAGTTTTCAATCTACGAACTACAAAATATATTAATGCTTCTGTCAAACCCGCCAATAAAATCATTACAATACCTTCCAATTTACCTTCATATATATCATTTATTCCATCACCTTTTGTTAATAAATATACACCCAATAATGACATAATCATAATAGGATGCACATTCTCACCTGACAACAACAATATCATTATCGGATATAAATAAAATAATGTGTAAGAAAGTCCACTCTCTAATAATTGAAAACCACGATATGATGTATATACATGTGCTAGTGTTATACCTGATAATAATAATCCATTCTTACTAAAAACATTATCATACACATACTTGTAATCTATAAAAAAACCAGAAATTATTACATATGAAAAAAAACGACTCCACACTTGTAAATCAAGTGCTAAATCGATGTTTTTTACAAATACCGGATATAATGATAATAAGGATTCTGATAATATTTTTATTATTATTTCATACATTTATATATTATATCTATTTTTTTATATATAATATAATATTTCACGTGCTAAATCATGATAAAATAATCTATTTACTATACACGCAACAAACATACCATAACTATCATCATATTTTTTAAAAGTGTTAATAGTCATTTTTAAATATTTCGTCTGTTCTGGATTAAAATCGTACAATTTTATTTTGTTTTCTGTGTCCTCTATATTTTTCTTTTTTTTAGATGATGCTATTTTCCAAAACTTCATCGAACTATATGTAAAAACCTTGTATTTATTCTTATTCAAAAACATATATACTAATCTCATAAGTCTTATTAGATTATATACATACCATTTTTTCTTACATATATATGTTCTATTTGTTATTCCATGTCTTTTTTCACTATACGGTAATGTATTATAAAAATCATTTTCATCCTCCTTAAGTGTATCGAAATCTCTAATTTTTTTTAACAACTGGTTAGTAAAATTACTTGATAGATAATCCGACGATGTTGACATATTAGTCTTTTGTTCAATAATACTAATATAAATTAAAAAAAGGATATCAATTTTTTAATTATAAACCTAGCTAAACTATTATTTTTTATATATTTTTTAAAACATAACTCCTTTTTCAGCATTTACTTTGATATCATGCGATTCTTCCCAATCTGGAATATTCATATCACTATCATCAAAGTATTTTAACATTTCACTACGTGTAAAATAATATGCTTTACTATACTCTCCCATCCATGTATGAATTATATATAATACTCCATCATTACTTCTATATAGAATAATACTACGAAAACTGGAGGAAGTATATCCATAGGTTACAAAATTTAGATTTTCTTTGAAAAACCTTATTATATTTTCTTTTGCAAATTCATGATATTGACCCGATAGTTCAGCTTTCAAACCATAAGGAGATAAATTATCTTTATCATAATTTTGTATAAATTCTTCCATACTATTAGACACTATTTTTACATCATCTTCTTCTTCTGGTTGAGGAGGATGATTTTCAGCATTAATTACTACATTACTAGGTAACGTGCCAGATTCATTCCATCTTTCTATTCTTTCATCTTTTGTTAATGATTTACCACCATATAATTCAGGATGTAACTCATCCCAAAATAATGGTACATCTGAAAGTTCAGCCGAATTAGTTGTTTGAAAGCTCATTATATTCAATTGTTATCAATACTTATATAATATTTTTTATTTTGGAGATCAATTTTTTATTATATATAAAGACTTTGTGTAGTTGCTACATACTTTAATATATTTTGTTCAATATTCACCATTTTTGACAAACAATACATTTTATTCATTTTTTCACACAGTAATATTATTTCACGTATAATAGCTACTATTTTTAAAACTGCTTTTGTAAAATCTCCAACTGATATATTCATTCCTTGTAAATGAACTTGAATAAATTCTTTACACATTTGTTCATTATCTGCATAATACCATAATTCCATTTTATCCAACAAATTAAATTGTAACATTTCGTCATAATTTGTATATGAATCCATTTTTTTGTTATCTTCCAGTTCTTGAATCAATTTAATCGTCTTTTGAATATCTATAACTCTATCCTTTAAAAATTCGTCTTCACATATTGGATAATCCTTTCTGTATTCATCTTCAACTTTTATATCCGTAAAACAAGACAACAAATTCAATATTTGTTCTGTTGAAAATTCTTCGAAGAAATTCCATTCAATTAACATTTCTGCACCCAACAAACTATGTATTTCTGATATATGCGATGCTATTTCACCTTTTTCTGTTAACACATACTTTTTATCATAATAATACATCTTTATACAATTATGTAACTCCAATAATTTACATGTTATTTCTATTTGAACATCTATATAATGTTTGTAATATAAATGATTCGATTTTTCTAATTCACATTCCTTTTCCATTTTTCTAATCTCTTTAAAGACTTCTAGATCTTTTGTAAATGTTTTATTGTTATCTTTTATAGTTTGAATCTCACGATCAACTTCTTTACGCTTTTTATTATTTAAAAACTCATAATTCAATTGTAATTTCATATATTTATCCAAATCTTCAATACTTGTTTTAAACTGCATTTGTTTCTTATTATTTATCAAAGACTCAAAATTCTTTACATTTGCATCCAAACATTTTTGTTGATCATTTAATTCTAAACCCATCATACTCTTTTCTATAAATTCTTTGAAATCACGATTTGTATGAAGCAAATGTAATATTAATTGATATGTTATACGGAAATTTGATATCAAACTCTGTGGCATTCCACATAATATTGTTTTATAATCATTCGTAGAAGGAATTTCAAACAAATTATTACAGTGAATTACATGTCCTACTGTATCAATACCTCTACGACCTGCACGACCAGCACACTGCATATATTCATGAGCATATACATATCTCGGTCCTCTATTATCATATTTTGATAAATTTGAGAAAATTGCTGTTCGAATTGGACAATCCAAACCGATTGAAAATGATTCTGTAGCAAATAATAATTTTATAGCTCGTTTTCCTATCATCAATTCAACTATTTCACGAAACACAGGTAACATTCCTGAATGATGTATACCAACACCTTTTTCTAATAAACTTACCAATACACCATATTCAGGCAATTCCATATATTCTTTATAATTGGAAAACTTACGTATTATTGCATCACAATCATGCTTCATAGTATAAGGAACTTTACTATCAAACTCTAACAAATTTGTAGTTATATCCTTCGCACAACTTTCCACGCCTTTTCTAGAAAACACAAAACATATAGCCGGTAACATTTCTTCATCACGCAATTTCTCACACAATTTATTCAATACAAATTTGCGATTCATATAACAACGATTTTTATCCATTACATCTTTTGTTTTATTAATAATATTATAATTTATATCGTTAAATACGCCTTTTGCACTTCTTAACTCCATAAATTTGTTTGTATTTCTTCTAAGATTTTCTTTTATTTCTTTATCTTTTATTGTTTTAAAAGGTGCTTCTGTTGTTGCCAAAAATCCATAATGTGTAAGTGGAACAATACGATGATTATTATATGATAAAGCTACTTCTTTACCATCATTACGAGAATCTTCGATCCATCGAGCAAATATTTCTGGTGAATCTATTGTTGCTGATAACATAATCATTTGAACATGTTTGGGCAACATCATTATAGATTGCTCCCACACCTTACCACGGTCTTTATCATTTATATAATGCACTTCGTCAAAAACTACACATGCTAATTCTGTTTCAATATTTATTTGAAAAGATAAATAAATTGAACTTTCTCGATTTCCTTTAAACAAAGTATTCATTAAAATCTCCGTTGTCATTATCAAAACATCTGCATTTGGATTTATCTTAATGTCACCAGTAAATAATCCAATTTCAAGATTTGGATATTTTTGTTGAAAATCATAAAATTTTTGATTTGAAAGTGCCTTTATTGGCGAACAATAAATTACTTTTTTACCTTTATCAGTGAAATATTTAATAGCAAACTCTGCTGGTAAAGTTTTACCTGAACCTGTTGGAACACACACTAAACTATGATTTCCTTTTACTACATTTTCAATAGAATATTTTTGGAAATCACTCAATTCAAAAGGGAAAATTTTAAAGTGTTCATCATAAATTTCATCATTTTGGGTATATACGTCGTTACAAATCTTAACCATTATCAAAAATAATATATTGTATTGATTTTACTTTTTAAATATTTAAAATCAATTTTTCAGAGATAAAACTTGAATACTCTCATGATGGGGAGCATCTTCCACTCTGTCGATTTCATCCATTTCTTCCAAATCAGGCTTGTTGACACAATTGTTCATATCTACTTTCTCGCGATTATTGTACGCCATTAACATTACATCATCCATGGCCTTTTTATATTTATCCGGATTGTTCTTCATACCGTCTATGAAGTTGTTTAACCGCTCATCCGCTCGTGGATTCAGTTTGGCCTTCCGCTCATCATAAAAATCGCATATTTCACTGAACCTGGAATCTACCATTTCTGAGAAAATTTTGTCTGTTAAATCCGTGATGAATT
>Ga0257110_1000101_pt1 | contig 45168 bp, 45 predicted proteins | sample LP_taG_7_FD_190184 | JGI IMG/M metagenome (GOLD analysis project Ga0257110, IMG submission 190184) | Marine microbial communities from Northeast Subartic Pacific Ocean, Canada - LP_J_2015_P26_10m | ecosystem: Environmental > Aquatic > Marine > Oceanic | place: Canada: Northeast Subartic Pacific...
TATAAATATCATTACTTAAATCTATGTTAAATGGATTACCACTATTATCATGACTAGGTAATGAAGTTGTAAATGAATAAACAAAACCATTAGGTGTAGAATTTACATTATTCGATATATCTGGAACTATATTATTTGATATATCTGGAATTCTATTATTTGATATATCTTGTCTATCTGATGTAACAGGTGATGTAGGTGCAGCAGTTTGTGTAAGTAAATTAAACCTACATATTGGACAACAATTACTTCTTGTTAACCACCGCAACAAATTATCACGTATAAAAACATGATTACAACCACGTATTTCAGATAAAACGTCTCCATTTACAAATGTTTCTAAGGAAATAGGACATCTATTATCATTCAATGTTTCGGTTTGTTCTTCACTATATGTAAAAGTTCTAGTAGCATTTGTAATTTCACTATTGGTTAATCGCCTTTCTTGTTCAACTTGATTTAAATATCTATTTAAAATATTAGCCCATTCGTCATTCAATATATTTGAATTTGGAAGACCATTCCATCTATTATTTGCTTCAGTGGTATTAGAATATGGAGATCTCCAATAATATTCTCTTCGTATATTATTATTATTATTATTATTATTAGTTCTAGAAGTATTGGTTCTATTAGGATTGATTCTAGTAGGATTAGTTCTAGAAGTATTGGTTCTATTTGCATATACACTTGGATTAGGAGTATTTATATTTTGTTGATTTATACGGGTTCTAAATGATTGATGGTTTAACTGCAATAAAGTCAGCATTGTTTGTATATTACGTTGATATTCAATTTGATTGTAATTATACAATGTAATTAAATTGGTTATAGTATCTAATTGTCTATTAATATATCGCAAAGGATTTGAATTAACTGTTGCATTATTTCGTATATTTGTTGTATTATTATTATTATTATTATTATTATTCATTGATTGATTTAAATTTTCCATTAATTCATTCAAAATGGTGTCTATTTGATTTTCCATATATATGAATACAATATAAAGAATATTATCTATATATCTTTATTAAATTATTATTATTAATGTCTTATACAATTGATCATAAAAAAGGATATACCGGTCTTCAAAATTTAGGAAACACATGTTTTTTAAATTCTTGTATGCAAGCATTAAGCCATACATATGAATTAACGCATTTTTTACAATCAGACAAATATAGTCAACATTTACGTACTTTATCAGAAAACGTTATTATTAACGAATGGGTTGATTTACATACAGTAATGTGGTCACAAAATGGCGTTGTTTCACCAAAACGATTTGTACATAATGTTCAAGAATTGGCTATACAAAAAGACCGTGATTTATTTACAGGTTGGGCACAGAATGATCTTCCTGAATTCCTGTTGTTTTTAGTTGAATGTATGCATAATAGTATTTCTAGAAGAGTTAAAATGAATATTAAAGGAACGGTGAAAAACAAAACCGATCGTTTAGCGACCGCATGTTACGAAATGTTAAAACAAACATATTCAAAAGAATATTCTGAGATAATGGATATGTTTTACGGAATATGTGTTTCCGAATTGTCTTCATTAGACAAAAAACATATTTATTCACACCGTCCAGAAAGTTTTTTTATTTTAGATTTAGAAATACCTAAAAATAATTGTTCTCTACTAGACTGTTTTTCATCTTTTACTCAATATGAAACATTAGAAGGGGATAACGCCTGGTATAATGAAGAAAAAGGCAAGAAAATGGATGTTAAAAAACGTATTACTTTTTGGTCCCTTCCTAAAATATTGATAATTACATTAAAACGATTTACTTTTGATGGACAGAAAAAACGCCAGGATTTAGTCGATATACCTTTAACTGATCTTTCACTTTCACGTTTTGTCAGCGGTTATAATGCGAAACAATATGTATATGATTTATACGCAGTGTGTAATCACTCTGGAAATACACAAGGAGGTCATTACACCGCTTTTGTAAAAACAAATAAATCGTGGACACATTTTAATGATTCACAAGTAGAACGCAATATTCCTGAAAATAAAATTATAAGTACCAAAGCTTACTGTCTTTTTTATAGAAAAAGATAAATTATTATTTAGCAAAATATTTATAGCAAATACACAGCATAAATATATATGTTTCCTATATACAAATATTATTTATAATGGGAAACCTTCTTTCACAATTTGAAAATGATGTTGATAAAATTATAAGTGCACCATCTGGTGAATATACTGTAAGTCCAGCTACGGTAGATGCAGGTGTTTCTTCTCCTGATGCTTCAGGTAATACGAATAATAATAAATCTTCCTCTGAATCATCAAATTCAGACAATAAATGTGTTAAACCTAATCCCACTGATAGTGCTACTACTACAATACAAACAAATATAACAAGTAGTCCTGTACCTGAAAATCAAGTTAATCGTAATAATGAAGACGACGATAATGAATTTTTAGAATTTATTAAAACTATTTTTAATGCTACCACTTATACTATTGTATTTTGGATTATTACAGTTTACATATTTTATGTTTTAGGTAAATCTATTTATGCAAACAAGGGGGTTGGTAATGAAAGTAGCGGGGTTGCTAGATATAGCAGAACAGTAGATATTGTTATTTTGTTTTTATTCTTCGCATTTCTTTTTAGCGCATATTATAAATTAGATGAAGAAGACAAAAAAAATATTTTTGGATATACCATAGAATGGACACAAAATTATTTTAATAATCCTTGGTCACTATTTGAATTAATTTGGTTTACTATTATCTTTTTTGCGCTTGTTTATCTTTTAAAGGTTCCTATGATACCTGATGCAAAACCAATTCTTGTTCATTTAATTGAACATAAAATTTGGATCATTTATGCGTTGTTTGCAATCATATTCTTCTTTAAATATGCACTTGGAATACCAATAATTGATTTATTATTTAACAATTCTGTAATGAACTATTTTAAAGATGTACAACCTTATTCATCCTCTCCTGGTTCTACATCAGGTGTATTTGATGATATTAATCAAGATTTATCTTTAACAACAGATGTTTATAATAATAGATCCGATGGGACAACTACTAATACTACAAATCAAGATGTTTTAGACAATTTATTAAATACTAGTCCCGAATCAGACTGTGTTAGCGATAAACAAGTTTTTAATGTAAGTAACAATCTTTACACATATGAAGAAGCACAGAAAGTATGTTCTGCATTTGATGCTTCTTTGGCTAGCTACGATCAAATTGAACAATCTTACGCAAATGGAGCTGAATGGTGTAATTATGGGTGGTCTGATGGTCAAATGGCCTTTTTTCCGACCCAAAAACAAACCTGGGAAGACTTACAAGAAAATCCAAAAACTAAAAATATTTGCGGACGTCCAGGAATAAACGGTGGTTATATTGAAAACCCATATGTACGTTTTGGTGCAAATTGTTATGGTATTAAACCTGAACAACCTGATGATTGGAAACCTGTTTCTTATGTAAGTGAATGTGAGATTAAAAAAGAGGATCCAAATAAAAAAATTCGTGACGGTGCACGATTAAATAGTTTCAATCAAAAGAACTGGTCTAGATACTAAATTGAAATAATATAAACATTAATTACCTTATATTATTAACTATGAGTGAAATATATGCTGTTACAGAACAACAAGAAAATGCTACAAAAGTATACACATTAACCCCTGAAAATAACGGTTGTGTATATCAAACCGAACAATGGAGTACTATGATCTCAACCAGAAAACGTGTTCGATATGAAATTACTCTTAATTGTGATTCGGGTACGTTTGAAGTGGAATTAACCGATAAAGAAAGAGACGAATTATTGAATAATCAAGAAGAGATAAACGTTACTAATATACCAGGAGCTATGTGTGAAGAAGTGACAAATGGATGGAAATATGAAGAAGGTATTGTTGATAAAGAAAAATATACACCCGAAGAATTGAAGGAAATCCATATCCTTCTTTACCTAGATCCTGAAAATCGTGATGATTATGAAAGTGATTGTGAAGATGGTGTTGATATATATATTTTAGAGCAAAATGATTGGTCATTGGATGATACTATTTATACCATTACAAATGGTTGTGTTTTAGAAGAATAATTTTAATATTATATTTTATATGATTATTCGTTTTTTATCGGTTTTATTAATAGTTAAATGTAAATATTATCTTTCACCACCAAATATGTACAATATAAACGAAGAGTTTACATCTATAAACGGTTCTTATATTGAAAAAAATATTACAAAATCTTTTACATTTAAATCGAATAATTACAGATTTTTCAAATAACTATAAAAGAACACCATAAATAGTGCAATAATACTACAAATAATCTCTACATCCCATCGGTAGAGATTTTTTACCATATACGTGTTTTCTTCGTTATATCCCAATTTTCTGTAATAATTTCGAACACCAATACCCGAAATAACCACTATTTTCCGATATCCATTGTTATAGGCAATGTCTTCAGCCGTTTTCATCAAAATTTTTCCAATACCGTGATGTTGTGTAATACCGGCGTTTTTGTCCTTTTTAGTATTGACTTGTCCATATACGTGAAGTTCACGTACAAATGCTGATTTTTGCAAATTTTCAAAATGTGGGTTTGTATGAAAATCGGGATTGTTTAACGCACTAAGACGTAAACGAATAAATCCATAACAAATTCCCGGCTCTCGTTTACCATTCGTATACCATTTACCGTCTTTGTAAACTGACTTTTCACACGAACCGCTTTCGTAGCTAATAAAATACTCATCTCCGTGTGAAGAACGATATTCTCGAATAATCGGCAATGCATTATCGATATTCGACAAACGTTTTTTTACTTCTCTGCATCGAATGCACCTACAAAACACATCCTCTTTTTTCATTCGTTGTTCCAATACCTGTCTCAAATTGGTTACTTTGTTACCTGCGTAAATATAAAGTGTTCCATCACGTGTCGTATTAGGAATATCTCGAATTACACGATTCAAACGTATCCATTCAGGAACCATCGCTTTTACCCGTATAAGCATTTTGATAAGAAGTTCGGGATCTTTTTCAGTATAAGGAATATAGTCCCCTTTATCGTACCATTGTTTTATTTTGGTCCATGGAACCACCGCAGTAGGATAAATCTTCCATTGATCAAACTGCAAATCTTCGCCATAAATTACATCACGAAACATCTCCTCGTCAATTTCAGGAGTAGCATCAGGTAAATCGGGCATAAAATGTGCGTCTACTTTAAAACAGCTATCTTTTAGTAGATGCAATGCGTTCTTTACCTGTTCGGTTGTACAACCACGATTTACTTTCTTCAATATATGTTTGTCGGTATGTTGTACACCCAGTTGAATACGCGTGCATCCCAAATAACGAAGCCAATGTATTTCTTCGTCAGTGATTGAATCCGGACGCATTTCCAGCGTCAGCCCAATAATACGACAATTACTCTTTTCATTGATAAGGTGTTCTTCTGCTAGTGTTTTTTTCTCGCGTTTTTCCGTGTCGTAAAATGTATTTGCTGCCCAAAAGATGTCTCGAATAAACGTTTCCTGGTATTTTCTTGGATATTCTGTCCATGTACCACCCAAAACAATAATCTCTAACTTGTCTACTGTATGTCCATTCATAACATATTGAATACCGCGACTATTAAACTGTTTTACGGCATCAAAATCATTTTGTAGTCCCCTAGCCACTGTAGGTTCGTCACTTAGGTAACTACGTGGGTTGATGTCTTTTCCTTGCTCGTCTACTTCTCTTGGACAATAAAAGCAATCGTGTTTGCAACTGAAAGCTTGTTTTGTTGTTTTCCCATTTTCATCGATATATTCAGGATAGGGACTCGTAATCACTGAAATCACGATGACGCCAGAGAGTCCACGCATTTCTTTCGCCTTAAAATATTCTTTTACGGTATTGGAGACAATATTGTCTTTAAAGACTGCTTGATATACGTTGTTGATCTGCACTTTCGACGGATTGATGTGATATTTGCGTCGCAAAAGAACAGCGGTTTTTTCTACATCAGTTAATGTCGTATATTCTTTACCAAATAACAAGTCTTTTACAAAATCGATAATATTTTGTTCAAACGCGGGTTTTTTAATTTCTTCAATGTCTGTAATCATCTTTTTTGTCTTTATTAAAAAGATGATTTATGGCGTATTTATCAATTTTATACTAAATAGTATAAACATAAACTCACTGTATATGTAAATGTTTTTAGGTATTTTTCTACAATTGTTTGTATTGTTATACAATCGTCTATATCACAAAACAGGAAGCAAGATTTTATTTGAGGTAGGAAATCAATATACACTAGAGTTAAACGTTACTAGTATTGGTGTAGTAAAAAACACAAATAACAATAGCACACATAAAGGGTCTGATTGTGCATTAATACCTGCGAAGGACATCCCAAAAAATCCACTTATTTGGTAAATTTATTTTTTCGATTTCTTACGTTTTTTAAGTGTCTTTTTTCTTTTTGGTTTAGGTTTTTCTTCTACTTTATCAAATAACTGATCAAAAAGTTCATCACTAATTACTCCGTGTTGTTCATGGTTAATTTCGTCCTCTTCTGGTAATTGTGATTTATTTATTTTAACTACAAAAATAGGTATGCCCAAATCATTAAAACGTTCATTATATTGTGATGTATCTCCGTAAATATCTTGATAATTATTTTTAATGTTATGTGTTAGTCGTTTTTTTGTTGGTAAAATGCACCGTTCATTTACGTCGTGAATAGGATAGTTGTTGATAGAAAACATATATACTACGTATTGTTTTTATAACTGCGTTTTAAATCATTTGAAATTTTAATTTCCCGTTTTTCTTTTAAATAATCAATAACGAAATTTACTTGAGACGGGTCATTCATAATCTTGCCTAAATGTTCCTCTAAAAAAGAAAATGTAAGCGGAGAATATTCTTTTTTCTCATGTATTTTCAAATCTCCGTCGTGAATAAAAATTTTGCGACTTTTATTGCCTGTTTTTTCGAGTTGTTCACAAATAGATTTGGATAGACTATTTTTTTCTTCTCTCAATTGTTTTGTTTTTTCATTAATCATTTTCAATTGTGAATCAAGTGTAACCCATCGTTTTACATTTTGTGTAAAATCCTCTTTGATTGCTATTTGGTTATTCATTTGTATTTTATATATAAATGAATAATGTTATATAGACGTTGAAATATAAAAACTACCTAAATTATTTAATAATCGTACTAATAGAAATAAATTAGTTAATATAATAAAAGTAACAACCGAAATATATATGCATATGAACAATATATATGGGTACATTTCATTATATATGCTATCTCGAATAGGTTCAATTATTGAATATAAATCTTTTTTAGTTTCTTCACTTTTAACATAGTCGAGAATACTATCTTTAATCGATTTCATATTATAATAAGAGTGATAAACAAAAAAATAAATGAAAACGCGTATTTTAATTTAGTATAAATTATCACGATTTACATATACATTAGATGAATAGTGTCATTTATGATACAAACGAATCGTTTGATTTTGATCAATTAACATTAAATGCACCAATGATAGTAGCTGGAGGTAATTATTTTATTAAATATACAATGAACGGTTCGCCTTTATACATACAACCCCCTGAATGTAAAACTAGAGGTACAATTACTAACACCTCAAAGAAACCATATTGTGATTTAATGTTTACACAAGAAAATGATAAATTTATTCAGTGGATGGAAGATTTAGAAACAAACACATGTAAAATGATTTACGATAAACGCGAGGACTGGTTTGATAGTGATATGGATTTAGCAGATATTGAAAATTATTTTGCTTCTCCTTTAAAAAGTTACAAGTCGGGAAAATTTTATTTAGCAAGAAGTTTAATCCCTACCCGTTTAGGTAAAATAAGTTTAAAGATTTACAATGAGAATAAAGAAGAAGTGGCTATTGATTCAATTCAAGATAGTACTAATGTAGTATCTATTTTGGAAATTCAAGGTATAAAATGTTCTGCTAGAAGTTTTCAGATCGATATGGAAATGAAACAAATGATGACCATAAAACCAGTAAGTTTGTTTGACGATTGTCTAATAAGCAGTAATCGAAAAACAATAGTACATCAAACGAATAAAACAGAAACTTTAGAAGAAGTACCAGACCAAAATCAGAATATAGAAGATGATATTGTAATTAAAACTAGTGATGCAGAAACTTTAGAAGAAACCGATGAATTACCAATGGATATACATGAAACTACAAATATCGTTATAGATGAGAATAATGAAAACAATAACATAACTTTAGAAGAAAATAATGAAGTAGTTGATGAAAATTTAGAAAATGACGAAAATACTACCTCTTCAAAAAAAATGGATTTAGATGATTTAGAATTTAATGTAGATTTAGAGAAATTAGACAAATCAGAGTCTTTTACTATAAAACCTCATAATGATATCTATTATGAAAGATATCGTGAAGCTCAAAAAAGAGCTCGCATCGCCAAAAATTTAGCATTACAGGCATATTTAGAAGCAAAAGAAATTAAGAATAAATACCATCTCGATGATATTGATAGTGATGATGATGATGATTTTTTTAATACTGAAGAAGAAGAATTAGAATCTACGGCATAATATTTAGTAAAATATCCATAAATATGCTTTTTATAAATAACGCATATTTATGCTTCCGATAAAAAATTTATCCACCGTAATATATAAACGGAAAATGTTGAAAAGTGTCTCTAATTACTTAAAGTCCGATATGGGTAAATGGATTTTTGTTGCTATTGTTGTAGCAATTGTCGGTTACTCTCTTATGAATTATTCTAGCAGTAAAGGTTTAGTATTAGACGCCATGTCTAACGGAACAGCTCAACCCCTTGATGAATCAACAATGGCTGCCGGTGTACAAAGTGCTAAGCCAGCCAGTTATGATCAACCAGAACCATCAGTAGCTGCTGGTACAAGTGGAAACAGTGACTACCAACAAGCCGAAACCGCTAATCCTGAAGATTTACTCCCTAGTGATAAAAACAGTGAGTTCGCCAACTTAAACCCTGTTAACAGTGGAAAGGTTGATTTACCTGATATGTTACAAGCCGGAAGTTTGATCGGTGTAGATACTATTGGCCAAACATTAAAGAACCCTAATCTTCAATTACGTTCTGATCCAGTAATTAAGAAAGAACAAGTTGGTCCATGGAACTACAGCTCTTTCGAGCCAGATCTTGCCCGTGTACCTCTTGAATTAGGTTGTGAAACTAAATAACTTGATAAATTAGTTAATAATTATTAATATTCTTAATTTATTTAAGAATATTACTTATATTTAGTTAATATATATGGATTCATTAGATTTTTATATTTATACCGTTATATTTGGAATTACAGGATTATGTGGTTATATGTATTTTACGTCAGATGAATTTCAATTAAAATGTATTGTATCAACTGTAGATGGTAACAAATATTGTGTTAGAGAACGCGCACGTCTCCAGGAAGCAGCTGATATGTTAGCAAAAATAAATAAAAAATGTAAAGATTTAGTCGATTATGTAAACGAAAAACACGGAGATGACGAAAATGTAAAACGATTAGTAAAAGGATACAATCCAAAACGTATTTCTGAGACATTACCTACAAGTGAATATACTGCGTATAGTGAAAATAAAGGAGAAAAATTGGCTTTTTGTCTTAATAAAAAGAAACAAGAAGAATCGAGTATGATAGATGAACATACGTTAATGTTTGTTGCTATTCATGAATTATCACATATTGCTACGAAATCAATCGGACACAAGACAGAATTTTGGGATAATTTTAAATTTTTATTAGAAAATGCGAAAGAATCCGGTATACATAATCCAACGGATTACAAAAAGAAACCTGTTGAATATTGCGGAATGGATATTAAGGACAATCCATATTATGATAAATAGAGAACGTAAACTTTTTAATAAAAACATCATTCCATTATATATATATTATATAATGGAAGAAGAATTAGATATAAAAATAAATGAAACGCCAAATTATATGATTCCCGAGCGTGATATTTATAAAATTCATATTTTAAACGATGAAGGCGATGTAAATATTGTTTTCATTTTTTGCGCTGAACTTCGTTCATCAAAAGATATGAATGCTATCTTTAGCGAAATTGAATTGGCTTTTTATAAACGTAATGATGTAGAAATTGTTTTTTCAGATAAACTAATTCATCCAGATGATACAATTCGCGACATTAAACACAAAATTGTAAACGAAGTTGTTGAATTTTATAAAAAATCGAGTCAGAGAGATTATCCACTTTCTGTGGAAGAGGTCTATATGTTTGGTTTGTCTGAAAAACATTTAGATATGACCAAACTTTACCAAGAAATAACAGAAAATGATACAAAAAAATTAACAAAAGAGAAGTTTTTTCAATACGCCACAAACATATCTACGAATCCATATCGTCTCGATAAACAAGATGGAGAAAAAGGCGGATTATACAATGATGTATTTACATATGATCAATGGGTAGAACTTTCAGATTCTGGTTTAAAAAAATTATACACGCCTATTGGTATGGAATTTCAAAAAACATATGATTTCTTATTTCCTACGAATCCATATAAAAATCAATTATGGACAGAAACAATACGTTATGAAAGTGCTATGAAAAACCCATTAATAGCACTAGATCGCTCTATATTACTTGATTATACAAAAGACAACAATATTATGGTATGTTTTGCGAAATCAGCATTTACTTTTGCAGAAACAAATAATATTAATCCGGAATATTTTTGTGAATTATATTATCCATTTTTGTTTAAATCTGGGTTAACAAACACATCATTGTTAGCAGAATCAGCATTGAAATTATCAGAAGAAACGAAAAAATACAACAACCCAAAAAATGCGCGTCGAAATAAAATAACACAGATATATCGTGAAATTTATTGGAATTCCCAAGAAAAACTAAATTACGTTGAAAAGGGAATTAGTAAATTTTCGTTTACTATTCGTCCATATGATTATGTACAAAACTTCCCCTTGGACTTATTGTTTCGTAATCTGCATGCATCAGAAACAATGCCTTTTATAAAATATAATCCTGGTACACGTCGTGAAAATATGTATCGTTTACACTCCGATAATATTTCAAGTGATGGTAAAAAAATACCTTCACTAGAAGAGTCAATTATAATGCGTCTTTCACGTGAAATAGGGAAGTCAAAACAGATTTCTCTCTATGTTAAACAATCGTTTGGAATTATTATCAATATTAATGGTAATTCTGAGATTGAAATTCTTGGACAGTTAACAGATTTGTTAATGATAAATGATTTAGATTCACAATTAGCAATATTAATTAAACCGATTATAGATAATTTGAATAACATACTTCAGCCTTCTGGATATAAAGTCCCCCATTTTAATAGCATTCAAGACGATAATAATATTAATACTTATTTGAGTTATAAAAGTGTTTTACCTATAGATACAAAGGTCAATATTGGTAAACAGATTGATTATATTACGCCTATATTTAATGTATTGAGTACAGATGTGTCCAAGGGAGCAGAATTACGTTTTAAGCGTATTAAAAATTTCAAAGAAATGGATGCGAAAAATGCTTATATACGCGAGATTTATGATCGCACTGGTAGTTCAGATGACGTAATACAAGGGTTGATAGATAATTTTGATCTTCAAGCAGATGCAGCAATAATTGCTTTTGCTGAATTTAAATCACAATTTCAACTATTAAAGCATAAAATCGTTGAAAATCCGGGATTTAAAACGCTTTTTAAAATGAAACCATTAAAAAGTGAACTAGTAATAGAGATTTCTGATATTCATTCTATTAATTATGTCCAAGAATTGGAAATATATATTGACGTTATTTTACGCATGTCACAAAAACCCAAAACTGTAAAAATTACTTCCGATAAATTGAAGAAATTTAAATCGAAAGAAACCCCTCTTACAAAAACAGAGGAAGTTCAAGAAAATATAGAAACTATCGTTCTAGCACAACCAAAAGGAAAAGAATTATATAATCCTTTGACTGTTTCACCAGAAGAAGATGAAGATGTAGCAGTAGAAGTCGTTGATAATGTAGATCAAGAAGAAGGCGTCGGTATTGATTTTGATGATGCAGCATATTATGAAGATTATGAAGAAGATGCAGATATTCAAGAAGATGAAGAAGATAGCGACGAAGAGTTCTATGGCGGTGAAGATACCCCTGATGAAGAATACAAGGCCAATATTGATAGAATGGGGATTAAAAATCCAACACCATTTTTCAAACGTATGTTAGAATTAGATCCAACTCTATATGTTACAGAAGAATCAAGCAAATTCCCACTTTATTCGAAAGCGTGTCCGTCTGGTGATAGAAGACAACCTGTTATTTTAACAGATGCGGAAAAAAAGAAGATTGACGAAACAAATCCAGGGAGTTATGGACATGCTTTACATCATGGTTCTTCTGAAGACAACAAACATTGGTATGTATGTCCAAGATATTGGTGTTTAAAGACAAATTCAAGCATTAGTGAAGCAGATGTAAAAGCAGGGAAATGTGGAGGTATTATTCCACGTGGTGCAGATAAAGTTCCTCCTGGTTCCTATGTTTACGAATTCAATAATCCCAAACAGCATATGAAAGACGGTAAATATGTACAACATGTCCCTGGGTTTTTAAAAAAAGATAAACATCCAAATGATTTATGCATACCTTGTTGTTTTGGAAAATCTTGGGATTCCAAAGATCAAGTAAAACGAAGACAAGCGTGTGGACTAGAAGAAATCGGCGATAAAACACAAAAGAAAACAAAAATTAAGGATGAACCTCAAACAAATAAAACACTTTCTTATATTATTAGTTCTGTATCTTATCCCCTTCCACAGGGACGATGGGGATTTTTACCTATAGCATTACAGATATTTTTTAAGTCAGATGCGAGTTTAGTAGTTGATCCTAAAAACACTGCAGTAATTAAAGGAGGAGAAAAAACCCTTTTGCGTTATGGTGTTGAAAAATCAGAAAATCAGTCATTTATGGCCTGTTTCGCATATTTTTATGCATATAAACAAGGATTAGAAAAGGTACCTACGCTATATGAAATGTGTGAAGAATTTAAAAACTGTATCGATATTGATATGTTTGTAAGGTATCATAATGGTAATTTGGTTAATGCATTCCGTTCAAAACGTGGTTCAAAAACAGTTGATATTACTGCCCATGAAAATAGCGATTTTTATCAAACTATTTCATTGGAAGATGAAACACAACTTGAGTATCTAGAAAATACAATAGCAGCATATAATAATTTTATATCATTTATAGAAAACAAAGACTCTGTTATAGATCACACATATATGTGGGACTTTTTCTGTGGTAGAAATTCAAAACTATTAAAAGATGGTATGAATTTAATTATCTTACAAATGAGTGACCAAGATATTACGGAACGTGTACAATTAATATGCCCATCGAACGCGTATTCTAGATTTGAATATGATGAAACAAAGGAAACTGTTATTTTATTAAAACAAGACAACTTTTATGAACCAATTCATCTTTATGAACAGAAAGAAAGTATTATTAATATTAAATCTCAAGATATTATGTATGAATTAAATAAGGGTGATCAATATCAGAATAATAAGGTTGTTAATAGCAAAGGTGAGTTAATACATAAGATAAAGTCCGGTCAAACAAAGAAACATCAAGTAATTTTTAAAAAGGCCTTTATTGAAGTATCTGCATTAGCTGAAATTAAATCAATATTAAAGTTGATAAAAGATACAAAAAAAAAATACTGCCGACCATTACCAAGTCTTCCAAAAAAATACACATTTAAACATAATATCCCTATTGTTGAATTAATGCGTATATTGAAAACCTATCATTATAAAATTAATTCACAAGTATTAAATTATAGAAACAAAGCGATTGGTGTTACTGTAAATAAAGAAGAAGGTCAATCATTTATTTTTGTTCCTTGTTTTCCCTCGGCAATAGTAAAAGGTATCGCTACCAAATATATGGATGATGATGATTTATGGTTAGATTATAGAACAACCCGAGATAGATTGAATGGCCTATCTAGAGACACGGGTAGAAAAGTATTGAGTAAACCTACCGTAAAAATTATCGAAGATGGATTAGTAATAGGATTTTTAACAGAAACAAATCAATTTGTCCAAATAAATCCTCCCACACAACCTATTGATAAAGATAATATTCCAGAGGTTAAACATTATAGTAATCGATTAAGTGATGGTGAGAATCATATGAGTGCCGAAAAAACACTTACGATAGGGAATAATATGAAAACAGAACGTGTTAATGTAGTAAGAAATATCAATTTAGAAACACAGTTTTACAATATTTTTCGCACTATTGTACGTATTCATTTAAACAAGTTTGAATACCGAGAAATTAGAAAAGAAATACTATTAACAATAGATGATTTACATTATTCTTATAGAGGAAAATTAAAACAAATCGAAAATGAATTACGTAAATTATTAGAAAAAAAGATAGACTTTAAAGACATCGATGAAAAAGATTTATCAGAAATAGAACGTGTTGTATTATGTAGTGACGGTGAAAACTGTGCAGAAGGAAACGACAAACCGGCTTATTGTTTAATGAGCGATGATGGTAATTGCGTTTCGATTTTTCCGAAAAAACATTTATTGAGTGGTTCTGATAATGAAAAAATTTATTTTGGACGAATGGCTGACGAATTAGTTAGGTATAAACGTAGTCGTTTGTTTATGTTCTATCCGAAAAATTATATGAACATTACAAATACAGATTTTTACATCAACAACAATGAACTATTTTTGTTAGAAACACGATTAACGCGTGATTATTTTCGCAATATTATTCCATTTGGAAATAATGGTACAAAACAGAATATAACATTCGATGTAGCACAACCCGATATGGAATATACCGGTAGTATACAAAATTATTCAAATAAAGTTACATTAAAAGAACAATCTGAATTTATGGAACAAAATATACAACCACATAAAGAAATGTCGGATTTTATTGTAGATTGTATTGAACATACAAAACCTAATGTAATTGGTAACAATAAAGAAGGATCCTGGAGAAAGATTTTTCCCTCAAACGCAAAAGAGCTGTTTTTTTATAAATCGGTTAATTGTAGTTTTATTCCTATTATTTATATAATCCAAGAAGTATATTTTTCAACAATTTCAATTCAAAATATTAAAACCTCATTATGGAAAGGTTATAGTGATATTTTTAAGAGCGAATCAGCCGAAAAATATGTGTATAGTATTTTACGAAAACAAGGAAAATCGGCATTTATGGATAAAGTCAAAAAGAAGCAAGCTTCATTTGAATCTATTTTAAATAGTGATGAATATTATATAACTGACCTTGATTGGTGGGTATTTTGTACAGTAGCAGAATTACCAGTTGTATTATTTTCATCAACCTCATTAAAAACATTATCACCAATGTTACAATGGATACGTCTAGGAGGAAAATCAGTAGATGATAAGCACTTCTTTGTACGTTCTCCAGCAGAAATAAAAACAAATGTTCCTCCTGGATATCATATAATTCAAGAAGCGTATACGTTTAAGCAGTTAAATAGCGAGGCCTTCACAAAAGCCGCAAGAGGAGATGTAGAGTATATAAATAATATGCAAGGTGTAAATGAATATTTATCAAAAGCAACCGTTTTAAAAAGATAAAAATCGAGCCATTGTATATATGAATTGCTTATTAATACTATATTTATTTATCTTATTTGTTCTCTTTGTTCCAAACGCCATTTTTAAGGTCCCTATAAAAAATAATATAATAGCAACAATGATGCATGCACTATTATTTGTATTTGTTTTTCAAATTGGATATACTTTTATAGTAAGATTACAGAGAGAAAATTTAGAAGTAAAAGGGACTAATACTAATTCTTTAGTGAATATTGTTAAAAAAATAACAGATAGTTTAACTGTCGCAAAAGAAAATAAACATTATAAAATAAATAACGAAGTTATACAAGTTACACCGGATATAGCTGAAGAATATGATTTAATATACGATGAAAATGACGAAAAAACTGTTATTGTTCCACCTAGACTTAAATCTTAAAAAAAAATAATAAAATATATTATAATGAATATAATTTTTATAATATATATTTTTCTGTTATTTGTAATTACATCACCAAATCTATTTATAAAAATATCAAAACTTGATAGGTTATCGTTGTCTATATTACACGGTTTACTATTTACCTTGATAATATATCTAACTCACGATATTGTTTTAAGATATAGAGAAGGAGTAAAAATAGGAACTATTCATGAAAACGGTCACGAAAAAGATTTACATTTTTCAACAGATTTAGGTTTAGATAAATTAGTAAAACCAAATGTAAGTCCTGATGTATCAAATGAAGTAATTGTAAACAATACAATATTAGATTATTCGAATTACAAAGACCCAATTATAGAAATGTCTCCATTACCGGGACCATTACCAAACTCTTTAAAAACTGAATCAGATATTACGGTGGAAGAAAATAATTAAAATTATTAGACTTTTGTATTATAATTTTTATAGGTAAATATTATAATAAAGAATGAACTGTAAATTATTTATTTATATATTCGCGTTATTTGTAATATGTACTCCTCGGTTTTTATTAAAAAAAAACTTCGTTTTGCAAGACTTACTATATAGTGCTATATTTAGTTTACTATTATTTCTAACTTATGATCTTGTAGCATTGATACAAAAAGAAGGTATGGATGATTATAAAATTAAAGTAGATGGTTCTAATTATTTAAGTCGATTTTTGAAATCATTTAGTAATGATAATGATGATCCAGTAAAAATTAGTATAAACAATAAAATAGAAGGACCAGTAAAAGAAACTATTCATGACGATTCTAAGCTATTAGTTGAATCGCAACCCGCATCAGAACCAGGATCAGAACCAGGATCAGAACCAGGATCAGAACCAGGATCAGAACCAGGATCAGAACCAGGATCCGAACCAGGGTCAGAACCAGGATCCGAACCAGGATCAGAAACTTAAAATAGTAAAATATAGTATAATAAAGAATGAAATATAAATCAATAATCATTTACATAGCTATTTTTATTATTGTAACGTGTTTGATATATCAATTAATAAAAAACAACCGAGAACCCATGGATGGATATGGCGTAACAGTAGAAAATTCCAGCGGGTTAAGAAATTTTTTAAGCATGTTTAGTAAAAAAGATTCTCCTGTTGAAATAGATATTAATAATACACATAGACGTCGTGAAATAATAATTAAGCCTAGAAAAGATATTATAGTTACGGATCCAATTAAACCAACAGAAGAGGAGTCTGATGAAGAACCTATATCTCCGGAACAAGAATCTACACTGAAACCATTTATTATAAAAGCACCTCAATATTGTGCATATAGTTTTGATGTTAAAGGCCAAGATATATTACTTACTTGTCCGGAAAATTTACCATTATGTAATGGTTATAATATTGAAACAAATGAATTAGGAAGTTGTGCCGCCAAACCTACAGTTATTCCAAAAACAATATTTGAAAGATAAAGCATTAGATAATGCTTTATTATCAAGTGCAAAACGACGAATTATAAACCAGTTTATAATTAACAAAGCGTATTGTTGTTATGTAAATGAATATAGTACAAAAGGGTTATCTAATAACCAAAAGTACTTTTTTATTATAATTTTATAAGTAAATATTATAATAAAGAATGAAATATCAATTATTTTTATATATATTTGTGTTATTTATAACATGTACGCCAAAAATGTTCTTTTCAAAACAAATTCCATATATAAATATCATTTATGCTTTACTGTTTACGATAATACTTTATTTCACATATTATTTAGTAAAAGGTAAAACTACAGAAGGGTATGAATATAATTTAAGTGTGGATGGCTCAAAAAACTTTGAAAATATAATAGACAGTATTTTTCAACCAAACGAACCAGATAAAGTAAATATTAATGTCGTCAATAAACATAACGGTCTAGCTAGAAAAAAACTTAAGGAAGCGCCGTATAAATATTATGAACCAGGAACTTCTCAAGATCTTAAACAATCTGATTTTGTAGCAGGAAGTAGTTTACCTGATCCTAAACAACCCGTTTTTTTACCAAAAACACCACCTCCACCAAAAGAATGCCCAAAACCAGAGAAATGTCCAGATATAAGTTCACTATCTAAAACTTCATCCTCTACAACAGCTTCTCCGACACCGATTCATCTTTATAAATTTAAGGGAAATGGTAGTACAGTTGCAATGGATACAAATGATAAACAACATATAGAGAAAAAAAACGGTAAACTTATTGGTGAGAACATTAAAATCGAAGACGATGCTTTAACGTTTTCATTGCGAAGTATTTACTCAAAATCTTACCTCGATTTGCCTGTAAACATAACGGAAGGTTCTAAAATAATTACTATAGAAACACGTGTAAGTACACTAGATTTAAATAAAGGATGGGCGCGTATCTTCCATTTTGGAAAAGAAGGGAATCCTGACTCTTTCTTTTTACATAGATGGAATAGTGATGATAAAGATTACGGGAATTTGGCCATTACGGTTGTACAAAAAAACGGTGAGTGGAAATATATAAAAAACACAAACATAAAGTTTGATAGTTTAAATCAAGCACATATTGTTTTAGTATTAAACGGAGAAACAAAAGAAGTAAAATTATATGTGAATCGCATTTTATCGCAGTCTGTAAAGTTTGATTTTGATTTAATCTCTATATTAAATAACACGCGTAAAAACTATCTTGGACGTTCATTGGACAATGAAGATGTAGGATTTCATGGAAAAATACACGAGTTCGCAATTTGGGATATTGAATTAACACAAGAATTAATAGATAAGAGATTTGAATCTTGGACACGAGAGTCAGGAGTTACACCCGAAACATTACCGGAAGGAGATATTGTTACATTATCTCAAGGATTATTTACGAGTTGGGACAATAAAAATGCACTTTCAATATTTGTGGATGGTGAAAAAGACAATGCCGGAGGTCCTAGCTATGCGATATTTGATAATAAAAAAATGACGGATAAAAATGGGATTGTTACATTTACAGCGGAAATAGATACACAAGTAAGAGGTATATTTATAGGTATGGGTGAAAATGGTGGGGCAGGTTATTTAATAGGAAAATATAATAGCGAGGCGCAGGGCTATGGAGGAAAAGGTGGTGATGGAAACAGTGGTACAGAAGTTGGTTTCAACTTAAAGAAAGGTGATACATTTACAGTTCAATTTGATGATAAAAAAGGTAATTCAATTTTGAAAAAATCCCCACAAGAAATATTGACGTTAAAAAAGGGTGGTTCTACTACTGGCGGTACTGGTGGTCATCAAAGTAATCTTGGTGGTATTGGTCCTAAACCGGTCGGCGAGTCATCAACCCCTCACCTACAGGAAATCATAAAAACAAGTAAAAAAAGTGATGGAACGGTTATTTTCGAAAATATACCTGCTTCTTTTGGTGGAGCAGGTGGCGGAGCAGGTGGACTCTATTCAAATAATTACTTTGGAAAATCTGGTATGTATCAGTTTGCAGGAGCCAGTGGGGGTACTACAAATGATACACAAGCTGGTCGTTATATTAGAAATTATGGCGCAGGAGGAGGTGGAAGTATACCGCCTAATGGGTATGGATTACAAATACCAAACAACCACCGCAGATATAATGGTAGAGGCGGAAATGGAGGTATATCTGGCTTAATATTGGTTACTTATATTCCAAGAGGTTCTTCGGACGTCAGTGTAAAATTGGAAACTCAAAGAGGTAATGAAAAATGCACATTAAATCAATCATATGGATTACTTTCAGACAACATGTTATGGATCAAAAACAAATGTGATGGTATATTTAAAGTTGGTAATAACGTATTCGGTTGTAAAGGTCCAGAAGATTATAGTCTATGTATATTTAAAAAATAGGTTTTACATTAAATCATAGATAAAATATTAGAATTATTTTATATATGAGAAAAACACTTTCTAGACTTTCAAATAAAGTATATTTGATTCGACACGGACAATCTATATGGAATCATGATAGTAAATTTACAGGTTGGACAGACATACCTTTAACAGAAAAAGGAGAAAAGGAGGCAGATATAATAGCAAAAGCATTAATACACGAAAACATTTATCCCGATGTATTTTTCTCATCTGTATTAGATAGAGCTATTCAAACGAGTAATATTATGAAAAAAACTATAAAAACAGAGAAAGAAATGAAAATTACTACTTATACATCTTGGAGATTAAACGAAAAACATTATGGCTCGTTGGAGGGAATTCCAAGACAGTATATGCGACAAGAATATGGTGATAAATTTACACAAATGATGCGAAACAATTTTTATATGAAACCGCCAGTGATAAATGATTTACCAATAATTCCAGAAGAATATCCAGTATACCAAAACTGTTATTTCGATACAATGAAAGCAGGTGAATCCAAAGAGAATGTCTTGGATAGACTCCTTCCTTATTTTCAAAATGATATACTTTATGTATTGAGACAAGATAAAATACCTATTATAGTCACACATAAACATTGTGGACGTGTTTTAATGAAACATCTTTTAAAAATGTCCGACGAAGAATTCGAAAATTTTGCAATACCATCAAAAACCATATTAGAAATGGTATTTAATAAAGATTACAGTTTAAAGTATCATCGATATATTTCTTATTCATAAGATTTATTTATAATAAATTATAAATAAATAATATACAAAAATGTTAAAATACTTATTATTAATAATCATAATAATAATCATAGTCTATTTCTTATCTATTTTAAAACAAAGGTGGTACACAGAGAACTTTGATAATGGAATGAAAGTAAACGTATTAGGCGCTTCTGCACTAGAACGTTTGGTAAATACTATTTTTGATAAACCTGAAAATAAACTAGATCTTGATGTAAATAATAATTTAGGAAAAGACCAGGTACTTGTCCAAGATATAAGTCATGAGACATATAAAAAAAAAACTTTTCCAGAATCTTGTCCTATAAATTTGCATTGTTCTGATCCTCCAACAAAAGACGAACAAGCAATATTAGATGTTTATAGAAGTAATATGAATCGTGATCCAGATAAATTAGGTTTTCATTATTGGATGGGACGTATTAAAAAAGGCGATTCGATTGAATCTATAACACAAGCATTTAAAGATTCGCCAGAATATAAACAAGTATTAGAAGGACGTGACGAGGCAAAGTTTGATGATATAAATAATTTACAAGTAAATGCAACATTAAAACAAGTTCCAAAAAATGAATGTGCCCTCAGTTTTGGAGAAGAAAACAGAATAATGGTTAATAATAAAAAAATTAGTGTTTCTGAAAAATATATATGTCCTCTAGAAAAACCAATATGTTCAAATTATACGCCAAATGTAAAATGGGGTACGTGTGGTATAAATAGTGAAAATAATGGAAATAATGCTGTCGTTTTAGGTAATTATAATATGCACCCGTGGAATGTTAATGATACGTGGTTAGATGAAAATGCGAAATGGATATGGTTTGAAGATAATGCAGATCGTATAGCTATGCCTTCAAGTACCATTACATTTTACTATAAGTATTTCAAAGAAAGTGATAATGATCACAATATTCAAATACACATAGCTTGTGATAAATATGCAGAAGTTTATTTAAATAACAAACATATTGTTTCTCAGGTAGGAGGATTTCCAAGAGCAGGTATTCATGAAGGAATTACACCTATAAAAATGAAACAAGGGATAAATATATTTGAAGTAACTGTTGTAAACGAAGGGATAGAACCCAATCCCGCCGGTTTATTAATGTCTATTATTGGTATAAAAGATGGTAATTCAAATGAACCATTGTTACATACAGACGAAACCTGGTCATATTATCATAGTTTACCCAAACCAACGTCTTTTTTGTTTAAATTTAGAAAGCAAACATATAAAACGACACCTTTTATTTTTAATCCATTAGTAGCTCTTTGGAATAAAAAACATAAAGGATTTTTAAAATTGGATGTAGATGAGTCAGTTGATAAATATAATACAAATGGTAAAATTACATTAGATAGTAAATTGTCCGAAAAATACTTATCCGATAGTTACGATGTAGAAAATTGCATATTCAAAGTTTCTAGAACCCAACAATGGTCAACTGAAAATACATATAGTTTATTTAACTGTAAAAATAACCGTTATGTAAGAACAAATAAAGATAATTGGTATATAGATGCTGGTACTTTAAATGCGAATCAAAACTTGAGTGAAGATTTAACTCAGGAACGATGGAATATAGTTTATAATAATGATTTTACAGTATCGTTTAAGAGTGATATATGGAAAAATAGATATTTAACGATATATAATAAAGATGTAATTATCTCAAAAGAGATGGAAATCCCAGATGATGATTCGAAATGGGAAGTATTAACTATAGACACTATATTTTTTAATAATAGTGATACGTTAATTGGAAATACAAATAATAAATTAGGATTTGTTTTGAAGATTCCAAAATCAGTGGGCTATATTGGTAATTACCCGATTAATCCACAAAACTATAATAAGAAATTATTATGGAACGACACTTTTATGACGTATAATATTCAAAATGAAACAAGTGAATGGAATACTACAAGCATTTTTAGAACCGATTTTATAGCGGCTGACTTAGGTTGGAAACAACATTTAGAGTTAATGGGAATAAATAAAAAATTCTTGAAAAAAATTAAACCCGAATTTGAATTAATATCATATGGATCAACAAAACAATTATTGATAACCAATGATAAACTTATGTGTTATGCTACAAATAATAAACCATATATACGCGAATTAAATAATAGTCAGACAGATGGTGATTCTTGGGAATTATTTAATAATAGTGGCGATGGATCTAACTTAATTGTTGGGTTAATAGAAAATGAACATTATTTATTTTCAATTGGATTAGGAGAATATTCATATATATATTATAGGCCTTTAAACAGTGTATTAAATGGGGATTGGAAACAATATAATACTAATGTGAAAAATTTAATACAAATTCGTTTCGATAAAGAAACTAAACAAATAATAGCCTTGTTAAATACAGGAGAATTATACCTTATTACTGGTCGTACTAGTGAAAAAAAAATAGATATACAAAATAAATTTGTAGATTTCAATATTTTAAATACAAATATAGGAACGAATTTGTTATTAATAGATAGAGACGGGAAATTATACTCTAGCGAATTAGATAATAATTTTGCAGGTAAACCAGAATTACTAGCAAGTAATATATATGTATATAAATTAGATAGTATAAATAATATTTTATTCGCCATTAATAAAACCGACGGCAAATTATATTTTAAGCCAATATCAATTAAAGTACCGTTTCGTTTATATAGTAGCAGTTTAGAGGGTAATTTAATTGATATTTGTATTTATAAATCAATGATTTATGTAGTTACCAGTAAAAACAAAGTATTCCGTTGTCCAATAGTGATAAATTAAAATTATAACTATAATATATAAGTCATGGATTTGGATTTTATAAAAATATATGTTTTGTTTTTACTATTAACGCCAGGATTTTTCATAAAAAAAATGGATTATTTTTTGCTTAGTATATTATTTACATTGAGTATTTATTTAATTATCCCAACGTTTAAAGTTTTTAAAGAAGGATATGAAGACTATAAAATTAAAGTCAATGGTGTTAGTCATTTAGTAAAGCTATTGGAAAAAATATTAAAAGAACAAAAAGAAAAGAAAGCAGTTATTATTAATAATGATTTAACTTCAAAAAAACAATAAATTTCGGTAAATGAACATTTTTTTTCATAATTATTATATATAGAAATTATGAAAATTTATTATACATATTTTATATTATTATTCATACTATTGATAATTATATTTTATTTTTATAAATATTATAAAAAAGAACCGATGAGTAGTTCAATTATAGGAGAACAATCAAGTGGTAAAGATTTTGATATAACCGTTAATAATTATCCATCATTTGAGGTATTGCGTGATAAACATATTGATTACTATAGAAAACTTACTGCAAGTCAAAAGACAAAATGTGATAAAAGAGTATTATCCAAAACAGATGAAATAAATATTTTAACTGATGAAACTAATCGTTTATTAGATGTTGAACGTAATCTAAAATCAGAACGTGATGATTATAAGAAATTAGCAGCAGATGAACAAATAGAAAAACAAAGAATTGAAGACAAGTGTAAAAGTGATCGTGAACAATATATTATAGATTATAATAATACAATTAAAAATATAAAATCAGATCTAAAAAGTAAATGTGATACAAAAGAAAACATTTTAAACAATAATTGGAAAATAAAATTCAATGATAAAGTAGGTGAATGGCAGACAAAATATGATAAAAGAAACAATCAATGGAAAACATTATATGATAATAGAAATAGTAATTGGCAGACAAAATATGATAAAAGAAACAATCAATGGAAAACATTATATGATAATAAAAATAGTAATTGGCAGACAAAATATGATAATAAACCTTGTAATCCGAAGACTGTAAATTATTGTAGTTTAAGAAACGCACGGAATGTAGTAAATCGTTATCATGCAAGAAATAGAAGACGTAGTCGAAGGCGTAGAGGGAGAAGAAGAAGAAGAAGAAGACGCAGATGGAGTGATTTACATTTTAAGTACGATATTAAACAAATGGGTTTCTCTCCAAGTGGTATACCAATTGTTACGTTTAAATATAACGATCTAGTACCAGATTTAACACCTCACGTAACATATCAAGGTGTTTTAGCGCAGCAATTACTTCCATTAGGATTATTTGATCATGAGGATGAAGTGGTAGTATTAGAAGACAATGGATTTTATAGTGTAGACTATGATATGATTGATGTAGAATTTAAACTAGTTTAATTTATTATTAATGTTATAAAAAATATTAATAATATCCATGTATTTTAAATTTTCAGTAGTTTAAAATCCAATATTATATCCATCATCACATACATCATCTCCATTTGTTTCTTTTTGAATATTCGCAATGTTATTTTGAATGATAATATCATTTTTATTACAATTATTTTTACCAGTATGTTTTTCAAATCGATCATCGATTGATTTACTCGTATCCTTCTCTTCTACATCAAATGCATCTAATTTCTCCATTTCGTTCATATCAAGAACGATTTGGAATGATCCTGTACCATAATTACCATATTGACCTGTCATAACATTTGCAGATACACCTCGCATATGATCAAATTCGCCGTGTCGAGATGCATTTAACAAGACCTCTGTATGTACTTCAAATGTGGATTTTGCGATTGGACCTACATTATCATTTAATAAACCAGATCGAAAGATTGGAACCATATTTTGATTACACGTCATACGATCACAAAGAAGACCTAGATGGTGGTAATTTATAGAGACACCACTAAATTCCATCACATCCATCATTTCAAGATTAATCATCTGTCTAGCAGCTTCAATCCCTAGAACATTAAATACCTCACGGATATCATTACTCATTGTTCGTGACGGGTCTACATAATCGAGTGCAAGTGCTTCTAATAAATTTGTTCCAGTTGTATCAAGAACCCATATATCATTTTTCACATATTTACCATCTTCTTTTTTAATAGACATTTCTTTTTCTCCCGCAACTGAAAACATACCTTTCTTTATTACCGGCATAGCATCGACCTTTTTAACAGAATTTTGTATCTTACGTGCAATAACATTTTTTATCTTATTTACACCACGAAGTACAATATTTTGCAATAATGTTTCTTGAAAATTGTTCAATAGATAAATATCATCTGATTGATCAAGAGTTTCAGCTATACCGTCCTTTTTCTTTTTATTGAAAATCGAACTGTTAATACGAATTCTAAATACAAGATTGTCGTCATTATAATCTGAGAATACACAAGTAATATCATTTCCATAATGACTATTTGAAATTGCGAAATGAACATCATCTGTAGTAATATTTTTATCCAACATTGTCTCTTTATCCAACTCAATACGAACAATCCATTTTGATTGATTCGAATCATTTGAATCTGTTTTGTCTACTGGATCTAGACATTCTTCAATCAAATTTTCGAACTCATAGAACTGTTCCATAAGCAATTGATCATTTAATATAGATGTTGTTTTGCTCATAGGCTCAAAATGTATTTGTACCGATTTTGTAATATCTACTAACTTTGTATGTTCCATCATTGTAGCATACATAGTTGCTTTATCTTGCTCAGATTCTTCAAACGATTTTAGATAAACCGTAAGAGAAGGATTTTTGGGATTTTTAGTTAAACGCAATATTTCTTCAATACGCGGCACACCACGTGTTACATTTGATTTACTAGATACACCAGCTAAATGGAAAGTATTCAATGTTAATTGTGTAGTAGGTTCTCCAATAGATTGACCAGCAATTACACCAACCATTTCTCCAGGATGAACAATTGATTCACGATGTTTCAAAGATATTGTTTCAAGGAGCACAATAAGTGCTTTTCTATGAAATCGTTTATTCACTAGAAGATCCTTAGGAGATAAATAGAAGTAATAGATGATTTTAAACAATTTAGTCAAAGGTGCATAGGACAATTTCGACATTTTTTCAAAATTTTCTTCAATCAATTCAAACGCCTCAAGAGGAGTAATATCTACCACACTGTTTTGATTAAGACCCATTTGACCTTGTATATTCACAATGGTATTTTGGAAAGACACCGGCATTGCGATTTGATTCTCATTTTTGTATTTAAATACATTTTTCACTACAAGTTCGCGATTTTCTAACATATTGTTAATATATTCACGACATTTGTTACGAGTATCAACACGTTGTTTTTTAATACGTGAAATAGCTCCTCTTGTATAAATACTTAACAATTCACTTGTTTGATCGTTAATACCAATAATATCGTAATGCATATAAATATCCTCTACACTCATTCCTACTAGCGGTACACTTTGGTTTTCAACACGTGTACTATCAAACCCATCATCACCATATACAAATTGAATAATCTTTGCTTTGTTATTTCGCACAGTACCGTCATATTCAACCTTAAGGTCCTCAAGCCCTTTAATTAATCTTCGTTGAATATAACCAGTTTGTGATGTTTTAACTGCTGTATCAATAAGACCAACACGACCACCTTGTGCATGAAAGAACAATTCAGGAGCAGTTAATCCGGAAATATACGAATTCTCAATGAAACCACGTGCACCAGGACTATCGTTATATTTATGGAAATGAGGCAATGTTCTTCCATCAAATCCATAAGGAATTCGTTTACCATCAACACTGGTTTGTCCCAAACAAGATATCATTTGTGCGATATTGGTAGGATTACCCTTTGAACCAGAGTTCACAATAATAAGGAAACGATTGTTTTTATCAAGACTATCACGTCCGATTTTACCTGCTTCATCTGTGGCCTTATTCAAAATATTTCCTACACTTGTTTCAAACTCAGTATTATTGGATCGCGCAGTGTTATTCTCAAATACACCTAGATGAACCTTGTCGATCAATTCTTGTACTTCTGCTTTTTGTCTAGCAATGGTTGTTAAAATTTGGGTTTGTGTCGATTTATTTGAAATAAGATCACTAATTCCAACACTGTATGAGCTTGTTTTAAGATATTCTGTAACGATATTTTGTAAATTATCATTGAAATTAACACACGCCATATTTCCAAAATCATTATTGATACGATGTAACATACCTTTTGTTGTGGATCCAATAACCTTTTTATCTAATTGACCACGAATATACTTACCGTTTTTAATTTCAAATACATTTGATGAAGTTGCATAATCTTCACCGTCTTTGAAATCATTTGTTTTGTATATCATACTTAAAGGAGGTACAATTTGTGATAATACATCAAAAGAAGATAATGATTTCTTTTCGCGAATATCATCTGTTTTCACATGAGGATACATCATCAATAAATTCATGGCATCTCGTTGTGTAAATTTAACATTATCACGTGTTAAACGATATGATCCTAGAAGCGAATCTTGATAAATACCAATAATAGGTGAATTACTAGCAGGACTTATTGTTTGATAAGGAATTGCGGCCAATGTACGTAGTTCTGTCTCAGCCAATACATTTTGAGGTACGTGCATATTCATTTCATCACCATCAAAATCCGCATTATATGGTTTGGTATCACCTACATTCATTCGAAATGTATCACCTACCTTCATAACTTTAACAATATGACACATCATAGACATTCTATGTAAACTAGGCTGTCTGTTAAACAAAACGGCATCACCATCCATCATATGACGGTGTACAACATCACCGTTATAAAGCTCAATTGTTTCACGATCTACATTTCTTAATGATATACTCTCGCCACTTTTTCTCTCCAAAATTTTAGCGCCCGGTTCTCCATTAGGACCACCGTCTGGACCATTTTGAACCAATTTTGTTAGGAAATCGCGATTTCGGTCGTTTACAACAACCGGTTTCGTAATATTCATAGCAATTTTCAAAGGAACACCCAATTGTTTTACGGAAAGATTTGGATCACCAGTAATAACAGAACGAGCACTGAAATCGACACGCTTTCCCATCAGATTACCTCTAATACGACCATTTTTTGAGTTCAATCTACCCATAATACAATTTAATGGTCTTCCTGAACGTTGAGCCATTGGCGCAACCCCCTTGATTTTATTATTAGCAATCATTGCTACAGAATGTTGCAAAATGGTATACCAACCTTCTGTTACATTGGCGTTCGAATCGGGATTAGCTAGTTTTTCACGTAAAATGCTATTGTATTTAATAATACTCCTGTAAATATGTGTAAGATCATCTTCACTTCTTTGTTGAGCGTCGTGTTTTACAGAGGGTCTTACCGCAGGAGGGGGGACCGGAAGTACATCCCAAATCATCCAACTAGGTCTAGACCACACAGGACTAAATCCCATAAATGTAATATCGTCGTCAGATATACGTTTAAAGATTTTTAAGATATTTTCAGCAGTCATTTTCTTTGTAACTTTATTACTATCGTCGTCGGTTTCTAGATTTTCCCATGTAGCACAAATGGTACACATTCCTTCTAGTTTAATTTTTGGTTGTTTACAACCACAACCATCTTCAGTTTGTTCACCACAACGTTTAATCGTTTTTGAAGTTAATGCATTAACATAATCCCAACGTTGAGAAGGTGTCCACTCTAAAATATGTTTATGTTGATTTTTATTAACCAATATTTTACTACATTTAAAACAAATTGACCGACAAATTTTTAAGATATCTTTCATATTCTGAATTGAAAATACCGGACGAGCTAATTCAATATGACCAAAATATCCAGGAGTATTAATATAAGTCATACCATCCGTGGGACAAATGAGACCAGGTTCAAGAACACCCATACGAGGATCAAATAGACCACCTACAACCGGTTTATTATTGTTATAAGTATCACCCGATGTTATTTCAACTACAGAATTTTTGCGTATCTCTTCCGGAGACAACATACTAAACTGAATTCCAATAATTCTCGATGGATTTTCATAATTGTCTTTATTTGAACGTTTAGACATGGTTAATATAATATAATTGGGTATATTTTATATTGTTTATCATCTAATTATTCTAAATCAATTTTGTATCTTATGAAATATATTTTAAAAAAAAGGTAATAAAGTTATAGTCGTATTTATTTGTAATTACTAAAATGCCGAGTAAATCAAGTGATAAAAAATACAATACACGTAGTCAAAAAAAGCGTAGAAAGGAAGACTCTGATTCTTCTGATGATGAAGATAATATTATTTTATATGCAGATGATGATGATGACGAGGATGAGGATGAATTTGAAAGCAGTTCCGATTCAGATTCAGAATATGTTCCAAAATCACAAAGAAAAAAATCTGCTAAAGAAGATAGCGACGATGAACACCATGATGAGGACGAAGATGAATATGATGATGATGATGAATATGACGAAGATGGTTCAATTATTGATCCAAGAGAATTAAGAAAAACAATTGCTACCTTATTTCCGTCGAATTATATTAATGAGAAAGTAAAGGCTGATGATAAAAAAAGTAAAAAGAAAAAGCAAAAAGTAAAAGGTAAAAAACCCAAGAAAAAAGAATATCGAAAAAAAAAGACAAGAGAAGAGAGTGAATCCGAAGAAGAGAGTGAATTTTCAGATGATGAAGAATATGAAGAATATTATGAGGATGATGACGATGATGAAGAACTTCAAGTACAAGATTTTAATATTCTATTTTCTGCTCTTGCTGGAGGTGGACAAAATGCTGAAGAAATTCAAGATCAACGTGCTATTAAAGACGATCGCGATGAAGAATGTAATAGTGATGATGAGAAAAATTTTATGCGTGAAAATTATGAAACTATTCCTATTCCCAAAGGGGTTTTAACAAAAGCAATGAAAAAAAAACAAAAACAAAAAGAAAAGAAAAAACGAAATGTTTCTGAAAAAACGGATGTTTCTGAAACTGCGGATGCGGAAAATGAATATAAAAGTCTTACTGAATTGAAAAAATATCTTTCTGAACAATTAGAAAAAAATCCTAATAATAAAATATTATTAAAGGCGATTGATGAATGTAAAGATTCTATTCGTAAACTTGTTAAAAAATCACGTCTTAAGAATGCTAAAAAATATTATAAAATGGTAAATGGCGAAGATGAGAAAAAGACAGGTGAAATTGATTATTTCAAAAAACAGCTATCTAATAAAGAACAATTGCGTGTAATTAAAGAACTCAAAGAAATAAATGACCATATTAGTATTAAGAAACCATATCGTCTTACATTATTGGATAGTAATATTCCACCAAAATTTAAGGCAACTGTAATGCAAAAGGTAAATATGCTGCGTTCAATGGAAGTCGGTGATCCGGAGTATTTTAAACTAAAGACATGGGTAGACGGTTTTATGCGTATTCCGTTTGGTGTTCAAAAGAATTTGAGTGTTAATATTACCGATGGTATTGAAAAATGCAGCGATTTTATGGAAAAGGCAAAACAGACATTAGATGAATGTGTGTATGGTCTAAACGATGCTAAAATGCAAATTATGCAAATGATTGGACAATGGATTACAAATCCTCAGGCACTTGGTACAGCTATTGCTATTCAAGGTCCACCCGGAACAGGTAAAACATCTCTGGTGAAAGATGGAATTAGTAAAATTTTGGGCAGGGAATTTTCGTTTATAGCATTGGGCGGTACAGGGGATGCTAGTTCATTGGAAGGTCACGGTTATACATATGAAGGAAGTCTATGGGGGCGTATTGTTCAGATATTGATGGATAGTAAATGTATGAATCCGGTCATTTATTTTGACGAATTGGATAAAGTGAGTGATACACCAAGAGGTGAAGAGATCATTGGTATTTTGACTCATTTGACGGATACTTCTCAAAATAGTCAATTTCACGACAAGTATTTTTCGGAAATCCACTTTGATTTGAGTAAATGTTTGTTTATTTTCAGTTATAACGACGAATCGCGTATCAATCCTATTTTACGTGATCGTATGTATCGTATTCTCACAAAAGGATACGAGAGTAAGGAAAAGAAAATTATAGCACGCGACTTTCTTTTACCAAAAATTCGCGAACAAGTAGCGTTCAAACCTGATGAACTTATAATTCCAGATGAAACATTGGAAGAGATTATTTCAAATGAAACGATTACAAAAGGTGAGGAAGGTGTGAGAAATCTAAAACGCTGTTTAGAAATTATTCATACAAAACTCAATTTGTTTCGACTAATGAAACCTGAAAAGAATATATTTTCAAAGGATTTGGATTTACAGATTACCTTTCCTGTAACAGTTACAAAAGAGCATATTAAGAAATTGGTTGATTGTGATAAGTCGATAAATCAGAGTTTATTGGCTCTGTACATTTAAAGATTGTATCTTTTTTCGGTTGGTAAAGATTTTGGATTGCTTGATTATAAGGAATGTTTTGCATCGCCATTACTGCGCGTAATTCGGTAACTGCTAATAATTTTGTATGTTGTAAATTATCTTCAGTCCACCACATTTGACTGTCTAGTTCTGCATCAAAATATTCTTGGCGTGAAGGTATCAAAATGACGTTCACTATTTTTGAAAATGAAACTGATTTAATTTTATTTTGAAACATATTAACTATTCTTTAGATAATATGTTTAATATATTTTTTTATCTTACTATAAAACTCTTTGATTTGATTTATATTTATATTTATCTATCCATCTCATTAACCTTCTTGATGAACAACCAAATATTTTACAAGTTTCTACTTGATTTTAGAATGAGATAAATAATATTTAACTGCTGATAATTTATAATCACTACTTTTATGAGTAGGCATTTATATATTATAAGGTTTGAAAATTAAAATTTTGGTTAAAAATTTATATATATTATATATAAATATGAATATTGTATTATATACTAATTGTGCAGGAAATGTAATAAGAACTATGTTTTATAATCATCCATTTACCAAAGATAAATTTAATGTTTCATATTTTGGGAATTATGAAAATTTACATAAAACAAATATAGATAATAACCATAAACAATTATTAAATAAATGCGATATATTTATTTATCAACCTATGAACAAAAATTATGATTATAGTGAATATAATATTGATAATATTCGTAAATATTTAAAGAATGAATGTAAAATTATAAGAGTTAATTATTATAGAACAAGAGCATTTTGGTATGAATGTACTTATATACCATATATTAAATATGAAAACTATAGTTTTCATACTATGAATGGTTTATTTAAAGATTTTATTAATATCAAAAATAAAAGCGACAAAAAAGAGGTCATAAATTTTATCAATAATGTACAAATAGATGAGAAAGATTTATTTAAGTTTTTTGAAAGTGAATTAGAAAAAATTAAAATATTAGATGAAAAATCAGATGTTAAAATGTATAATTTTTTCAAATTAAATTATAACAATAATCTATTATTTTTTGACCCATTCCATCCAACTAATATATTTTTATATGAAATTTTTAGACAATTAGTTAAACAAATTCTTAATCATGAATTACCTGCAGAAGATTTAGATTTTTTAAATGAACCAAAAATAAAGGATATAGAAATGACACATTGGACTACACCTATTTTACCATTAATAAAAACAATATTAAAGTTAAATTACGAAGATATTATACCTTGTTTCCATCCTCAATGTCATCCAAAAAGATTATATATGAATACTTATGATAATTATTATATTAGATTATCGCCTAATAATTTTAAAAACTATCTAAATTAAGTCGGCGTTTTAAATGTTCAAATGTGTAAAACTGAAATATTATAATAATCTTACAATAGTATATAGAATGCCTGCAATTGACTTTAGTAAAATGGGCTTTGCTGCTCGTGAAATTGAAAGAGAATGGAAAAAAACGTTACGTGAACATAATGCGTATAAAGTAAAAAACATGTATCATAAAAAAAAAGATATGGCTGGATGGGACAAAAAACAACAGGAAATAAATAATCAGTATCGAACACAATTAAAAGATTTAGAGAAAGAAGCGAAAAAAAAACATATGGAATTAGAACAAATGAGAAAAGAAGAGGAGAGATTATTAAAAATAGCTGAAGAAAAGAAAAAAGAAGCTGAAACCAAGAAAAAAGAAGCTGCTAAAATTCAGCGAAAAATCAATAAAGAAAAAAAACTTCTTGAAAGAAGCAAACAAACTATTCGTAAATCAAAACGTCTTGCGACAAAAACAAAAAGAAGACGTTGTCCTAATGGAACACGTAGAAATAAAAAAACAGACAACTGTGATAAAAAATAATTAAATAAACATATTAAATATTTCCCGAGTAATATATTTAATATGTGTACAGAAACAGTCGATAATATGATTGAAATTAAAAATATTCTTGTTTCAAGTGAAAAAAATGAAGAAATAAATGCGATACTTAAAAAAGTAGATGAATTTTTAGAGAAACATTGTCAACATGAAATCGTCGACGATTTAATAGATATTGATCCCGATCGATCAAAATCTATCCGTTATTGTGAAAAATGCTTCATTACCTTTAATTAATCACTGCAGCTTGGTCCACCACAAAGAGGTTGGTTTCCTCCACGTGTTTTCAATAATTCAATTTGTCTATCATTTAAACATAAGTATCCTTGAGAATTACTTAAACCACTAGATTTTCTCATACATTCTTCACTTAATCCACCTTTAGCATCAGAGTAAATTTCAATCTTATCACAAGCTCCTTGAGGTCCAAAAAGGCCTTTCATATTTCCAGCACGTTGTGCGGTTTGTTGAGATGCATTGCTATCAATAAGATGTCTGTCTTTGATATCTACGCTTTTACCGTCAGGATAGCTAGCATAATGAATAGGGCTAAACCCTTCAGTACTGGTATATTTTGGATCAGTGTTGTAAGGAATTACTTTTGTGCATCCTACACATGTTGTTAATAGTACTACAATGGCTAAACCAATGAGTATAACTAATAATCCGGTTGATATTTTTCCTACAGATTTCATTTTGTTTTATATATATATCTAGCTGAGAAATTCTATTTTTGTTTATTATTTTTTTTCGATATAAGGGACGGTCTTTTTGTCTAATTCATTAATTGATCGATATAACTTTTGTAACGGTGCGGTATATTGTTTAAATAATGGATCTACAACAGTATCTTGTATTTGAATTCTTAATTGGGCTAAATGTTCAGGCAATCCTTTAATTGACTCTAAAACATAATCCGGTCCACTATGTATATTACGTAAAATATCTTCCATATTTCCTAAATATTTTGACGCAATTAAATTCGATACAGTTGTGATTTTATCAATTTCTTCTATTGATGCTTTTATAAATTCGTCATTACGATTTAAATTATCTTCAATATTTTTATCAGCATTTTCTACAGTTCCTTTGTTTTTTTGTGTGGATTTTCGTACGCCTTCATATTTACCTGTTTTGTCGTTATATCTTGCTACTGCGTCATAGTATACCTTTTTCATTTCAATAAATTTTGGATCCATTAATATTAAATTTGAATTATCATTTCTACATGATTGACCATAATAATACATAGGATCACAGTATTCTATACGTTTAAAGTATTCATATTTAAAGACCCAATACAAAATAATAGTAAAAATAATAAACATTGTTATAACTACTATCGCTGCGAAATATTCTGGTCGATTAAATGAAAAATAATCAATAGCTATATATTCGTATTTCATTTGTATAATATATAATACGTTTTTTACGTCTTATATATTCTGAATTAAATTATGCTTTTACCGTATTTATAGCACCGTCTTTAATGTAATTACCTAAAACAAAAGATCCGCCTAATTTTGATATAGTATCTCTTAATTTCGCAATATTCTTTTGAATAGAAACCCCTAAACTATTTGATTCTATATATTTCTTAGGAACTTCCGTTTGGACTTTATTTGATAATCGTGAAGCATTACTGTCTAATCTAGCATTTACTGTCTCTAAATTCATCGCGGAAGATTGAATATCATTCATTACGGATGAAATTAATTCTCCTTGTGAATTCTTCATATATTGCTCGAATTTTCCTTGTGGATTTTCTCCAAATAAATATGCATTGGTAATTACACTAATTCTATTTTGATAATCTGTATAATTAGCATAGACATACGCAAATAGTATACCTATAAACATTAATCCAAATAAAACAAATATCATTATCGCTTGCCCCCATCGCATAAATTGAATTGTCTTTGGAGGAATAAAATAACGTTTTAATATTGTTTCTAAATTTTCTTCGTTATTAGTTGTGTCTTTTATTGTTTCATCTACCTTTATATTTTCATTTGAATCAGACATAATATATAGTATTCTCCTATATATTATAAATAGTTCAAAATACATAAAAAAGAAATTTTATAGTGATTTATAATGAGTACCAATCTTAGTGACGATGAAAAGCTTAATCTCAAAAAAATGATGTCGGAAATGGACTATGTAGATAATACCGATACTATTCGTAGATTAAAACATAGTGTAAAAATTCGCGATAATATTCGTAAATTAGAGGATTTAAAGCGACAGCACGCGGATATACGTATTTCATCGCCTGAACAATTTTTTAATATAGCACATACTGAATGTGCATTTCTTTACAATAATTACACCGATATATTTAGACGTTTAATGGAAGATGAGATTGATATCAATATTATGTCTAAATTATTGATTGTATTAAAGCTTATTGAAGAAGGGCATTTAGATCAACAAGATGGAGCTGTGCGTGTTGGACGATTATTAAAAGAATTATATCTCGATTCTGCTGTAAAACGTGCGGATACATTAGATAAAGAACACGAAGGAGATAAACCAGTGATAAATAATGGACAAGAAATTTCTTGGAGAAAATTCAAACAGGGCGGTATGCCTACAGAAATTTTAAATAAATCTTAGTAATTTCATACGTTTTTCAATTTCTTCTTTTTTATCTGCAGTTAATTCTTCTTTTTCATCTAATAACATAACACCCATTGCAGCATAATTATGTAAATCCATTAATGTATCTCGTATTCCTTCGTCATCTACCATATTAACACCATTCTTTGTTATAGACAAAGAACGTTGTATTTTATCTTCAATTCGCATTAAAATTCCGATTACTCCAAATTTCGCAAATGCATCACCATAATCTTTATTTTTCTTTTTAAACATATCTAGTGCTTTTTGTTGAACTGTTTCCATTTGTTTTACACGATCCATAATACGTATAAAAAAAGATAAAATATTATATTTAAATGTTTTTCCTTTTATTATTTGTAAATTTTATTTTACCAATTTACTATAACTATGAATGATCCTAATGATAATTTTTCACTATATAAAGGCAGAGGTTTACAAACAAAACATTATAAAACACAAGGTAGAAAAACTTTTGTTTTTGACTTAGATGAAACAATTGGATCTTTTTCTGATTTATATATTTTATTTAAATCTATTGAAAATATTCAAAAAAAATATGGAATTGCTCTGTATGATAGTGACGAGATATTATTGTTTTGCTTACTTGATGAATTTCCTGAATTTTTTCGATACGGTATTTCTGTTTTATTTAAATATCTAAATGATAAAAAAAAACTTTTTTCAGATATAAATGTTTTTATATATACAAACAATATTTGTATTCCTATCACGTGGACATCTATCATCGTGAAATATATTGAAAAATCGTGGAATATAAATCTATTTGATAATATTATACGTTGTTTTAAAATAAATGATCAAATTATCGAATATAACCGTAGTACAAATGATAAAACTTATAATGATTTAATTCGCTGTATTAAATTAGAAAAAGAAACAGAATTATGTTTTATAGATAATTCTTTATTTCCAAAAATGTTACATAGACATGTTTATTATTTACGACCAAAACCATACTACCATTATGTAAATAAAATAGACATAATTACACGATTTTTGAAATCAAATATAGGAGTTCATATTTATAAACGTCTTGAAATGTCTGAAAATCAACTCTTCCATGTTTTAAAAAATTGTTATCTACAGAATGGATATTCGTTTGATACATTTATTAAACCTACTCAAGAACTTGATGTTGATATTGAAGTGTCCAAGAAATTATTATATCACTGTAGACGATTTTTTTATGTAACTACCAAAAAATTACACACCAGGAAAAAAACAACGCACATAAATTCCAATAAAACAAAAAAAATAAAACACTAGAATATTGGCTTAATGGTTTAAATTATTTTATAATTAGAATTTATAGAATGATTTTATTTTTAACTACTACTATCATTTATTTCTTTTATTCAAACACTTTTTTAAAACGATTTTCTGAATATAAAAAAAGTCAGTTTAAACAATTAAATAATTAAATACTATCTTTTAATTGTAATATTAGTAACTCGTCCGGTGTTAATTTTTGAAATGTACAACAGTCATCGAAACGGTATTGTATAAATCTGTTCTTATTTTTACATAAAATATGAGTACCATTGTCTAAAAACTTTATGTCGACTACAATACCTCCGTTTGTTAATTTTTTATTTCGTAACCATCTGATATGTTTTCCTTTATGTATATGATATACATGGTCAATTAAACGATAATTTAATAAACTATTACAATATTTATAAACTATATCTACATTCATCTCTTTTTCTATCATTAAATCGTATATCTCTTTTGATATTGTTTTTAACGAATGTTCACCTATGTAGTTATTGTCTACATTTTCTGCTGATTCTAAAATGGTTTGCACATCTATTGTATTTTGTAGTTCGGGATTATTTCTCTCTTTTTCTATTAAATGATTCATTATATTGTATAGAATAAATCATTTATATTACTTTATCTAATTCCAATTGATGAAACATATGAAAACCAAATAAAAAATATACAAATCCTAGTATAAATAGCGATTTATAATCCGTTCTAATACATTTTTTTGATAGTAAAAATATAATTGTAATAAAAGACATTATTAATGCAGATATATGTGTTACATTTGACGCCTTGTAATAATTGTAATCGAATTTCATATAATATAAATATACTACTATTAAGCAAGGTATGAAATATATGATTAAATTTATGTTCATTGTATATTATAAATAGATATTAAAAATCTTTACTAATATATTGATAGTATAGTTTTGTCGCTATTATAGGATTAAAAAATACACTTGATGCTGAAAAATGGTCTGCACCAATAGTTTTATATTTTTCTGCTACGTTTATATCATCTATTCCTCCGCCTGCTATAATTATACTATTTGGAAAATGTTTTCTAATATAACTTGTTTTATCGCTTGTATATGGTATTAACGCCTGCCCACTTAATCCACCGTTTTTTACAGGTATTGTATTACTACAATGAAATTGACGAAATCCTTCTTTGTAAAAATCGTCTAATTCTTTATTTTCTATAATCGGTGAAACTTTTAAAATACACCATTCTCTTTCTGGATTTATAAAACGACTAATCCCTTTTGAAATCGTCTTTTTTTCTACATTTGGACAACTAATATTTATTTCTATGTTTCGATCTTGTGGAATTTTTTCTAAAAATTTATCTATTTCTTCTTCTTTTAAAATCGCTATCGACAAAATCTCTTTTTTATCAATGTTTTGTAATGCCCAATCAATGCCTTTATTTCGTAAACCTATCTTGTTTACCCATCCTCGATCTTTAAATGAATATCTTAACGTTTTTACTATTTGAATTAGTAATCCGTCACGTTTTTCTAATGTAAAACTACCATGAATACGTTTTGTTTTTGGTAAATTTACATAATTACCAAAAGGAGGACTAATAAAAAACATAGTTATATAGTTTTTATTTTATATCTCTAATTTTTTTTTCATAAAATTTAATATTTGATTTTCTTTAAAATAATCGATTACATAATTTGTAAATTCATCGTTAAATAATAGATAAAATGCACTTGCGAATACTAACGTTCTATCGTTGTTATTACATTTCAATTTTTTTCGCAATGGATTAAAACGCACCATTAAAATAAATGCTATAAATAGCTGTATTATTAAGGATAAATAACGTGTATAATCTGTATTAAAATAAGAAACACCAACAATTGCGACAATATATGTTAAATACAGTAATAAAATTAATAAATGATACACAGGAGCTGAAAAATATTCTACAAAAGAATCTATGTAATTTATCATCTTTAAAGTTATATCTTTTAAAAATTTCATCATATATATACTACAAATATTTTATACTAAACTAGTATTTAATTGATTCGACACCTGTATAAATGTAGTACATTTCGCCATTTGTTTTATAGAAGATGCATTTATATATGTGCATGTACTTCTCAATCCACCCAAATAATCTTGAACCGTATTTACCAATGGACCTTTGTATTTAATCTTTAATTCGCGACCTTCGGAAGAACGATATTCGGCCATTTTACCATAATGTTTGTTCATTGCCTGTTTTGAACTCATTCCATAAAACGTTTTGTATTTATTACCATCCGACTCAATTCGTATATCTCCGGGATTTTCATCATGCCCTGCAAATGCACTTCCTATCATTACAAAATCGGCTCCTCCGCCAAATGCTTTCGCCATATCTCCTGGACATGTAATACCTCCATCTCCAATAATTAAGCCACCTACACCATGGGCAGCATCGGCACATTCAATGATAGCAGACAATTGAGGCATTCCTACACCTGTCTTAAGACGCGTTGTACAAGCAGCTCCTGGACCAATACCAATTTTCACAACATCCACTAAACCTTCTAGTATCAATTCTTCCACCATTTCACGTGTGACTACATTTCCCGCTACTATACGCTTTTCAGGAAACGCATGTCGCACCTTTTTGCAAAATTCAACCAAATTACTAATATATCCATTCGCAATATCAATACAAATCCAATTACATTCAATCACATCAAATACTTGTGTTAAATATTCGATTGATCCTTCGCCAATACCCGTAGAAATCATAAAATAATCAGGATGTATATCATAATTTACTTTAAAATACCGATAGTCGTCAATCGTATAAAATTTGTGTAATGCGGTCACTATTTTATGTTGTGATAAACACTGATAGACATCAAATGTGCCTGTAGTATCCATATTAGCAGATATAATAGGAGTTCCTTCCCAAGATAATGTGGAATATTTAAATTTAATTGGACGTTCAAGATTTACAAGGGAACGACTGTTAATTGTTGAACGCTTGGGTCGAATCAATACATTTGAAAAATCAAGTTTCATACCATACTCGATTTTATTCATCGTCAGAAAGTATAAATACATATCTGTAAAATGTATTTATATCGGTTTCTTTTATTGAATTAAATACCCAATATATATATATCTGAAAATATCTTCAAAAAAAATCATTGAATTTATAAAAAATATAGACTATCATAATATTGACTATAGTTTATCAAAAGAAGGGGATTGGAATTCCATTATTTTTTATAAAATCTCTTCTAATTGTAAATCTGTTTTATTTGATTATATAAAACCAGAAATGAATTCATCCGATAATAATTATTACACAATTATTGTTTCTTTTATCCTTTTCAACAATATTTAAATTGTATTAATTTGTATAGCAACATTATAATTGCCTTTTAAACTAAATATAGTTAAAATTTTGTTATTTATTTTATTATTAGTTTAATATATATATGTTAACCATAGTTACAGGTTCAACTTCAGGAAAATATTTTAAATTTTTGATACAAATTTTAAACAACATAATAGAAGTCAGTAATAGTAAAAATATTCAAATTCGTATTATAGTATATAATTTGGGTTTGAATGAATCTGAAATAAAAGAAATAAAGTTATTTCAATATGTAACTTTAGAAAATTTTGATTATAATAAATATCCAGAGCATGTTTCCTTAGAAAAATATTATGGAAATAATTGTAATTATTCTTGGAAACCTATTATAATATATGATGTGTGTGAAAAATATGGAGGGCTTGTTCATTGGATTGATACACGAAATTTATATTCTGATTTCAATAATTTAATTAAAATATTAGAAAATGAATATATATATTCTCCTGCATCATCTGGAACAATTGAACAATGGACTCATCATAAATGTTTACATCATATGAATGGATATAAATATAAAAATTTAAGACAAAGAGCTGGAGGGGTAATTGGTATTAATTATAATATTGATTGGGTAAAAAAATTAATTAAAGAATGGAGAGACTTAGCATTGATAAAAGATTGTATTTGTCCTGATGGTTCTGATAAAAGTAATCATAGACAGGATCAATCAGTTTTATCAATTTTATTTTATAAATATAAAGATATATATAAATTTAAAAATATATGCCATTATGTAGATTTATCTGTTCATAATCATTTTCATATATATTAAATATGTCTTCCTGTATAAAATTGAAAGCTATCGCTAAAAAATAACAAAAGAAAATCACAATGAGACATCTTTTAATAGTTTTAATCGGAATGCAAGAAATACTTACTGTTAAGTACAACGGTATAATTGATAGCGATGAGAAAGCAAAAACCATACACGAAGCATTCGTTAAGCTAAGAACCTCTTTATCGCATACAGCACCTGAACACCTTATGGGTAAAGATTCTGGATATAATTTTAATTTACTTCAAAATATTGTAAATAGTCATTTTACTCAAAATGATTACGATACTATTGACTGGTGTCGTGATATTATCGATATATTTCAAGATCCTAATTATAATAAAAATCTATTTCTTTGATCTTTCAGAAAGACTTAACCATACTATTGGCCTCCATTCGACATATGAACGCGGCAATGATGAAGTCGGTAACCCTGGTAAAATTACTTGCAGAATATAATATATTACATCTCGCATTTTATTCATATGAATATCATCCATCGGTTTTCTATACTGAAAATACATATTAAATACGTCTATTGCCTTTTGTGTAGGTCTATTTTTATTTGGACCTTTCTCTATAAAAAATTCTTTTATAAATGCATTTATCTTATCGTTTAATGTTGTTTCAGTGCTTGTCTGTTCTTCATCTGTAATAACATATCCGTCTATCTCTGCCGAACCTATTATTAACGTATTGTTATTTCCACCAGGAAGTCTTTGTGTATTTCCAATATTTGAACGATCTTTATCCTCCCATTGCGATCCATCTGTATTATTTGAATTATTGCTTCCATCTTCTCCATCTTTTGATGAAGACGATTCTTCTTCTTCCTGTTGTTTATACCATGATGCAGCTATACCATCTAAACAACTACTTGGACATCCGATACCACAAGAATTTAAATCATCGTTATCACACGTTCCACTTCCACCATTTTCTGTTGACCCACCACCACCTCCTCCTGTTCCACCGGAACCACCACTACCACTACCAGACGTTGGATCTATATTTCCACCGTTATCAGCCATCGATGAATGGTACCTTGAGAAATAAGAATCTTTATAGGGCTGGCCTTTATAGATTAAATAAGTCGGGGTTGGTTGAATAGCTACTTTAAAGGTATTCATTCCACTCCATTTAATAGCAGGCCAATTTTGTTCTGGTGTAGGATTTTTTACACTCTGTATATTAGGTATCACAATGTTTAAAAAGTAATAACCAATGTCGTTTAATTTGCTTTTATTGTCTTCTGTAACATTTCCATTGTTTACACAATTATCAACATACAATTGTATTGTATTCATATATGGTAAACCGCGCTTATCAAAATACATATTAATATATCGATCAATCATTTGGTCTAATGTTTCTCCATAATATGGCGGTGATGGTTTAAACTTATATAATGGTTCATTTAATTCTGGATGTATCACTGGACGTGGAAGTGTTCGCGCACCTTCACGAATTGAAGGTTTTAAACAATAATTTATGATTAAATGTCCAAGAAAACATATTATGATTAAATATAATAAACTTGTTAATATTAATTCGTCCATACTTATATTATTTCTATATTAAAATAATATATAAATAAATCTAAATATTTATTAGAATGATTGCTAATAAATATACTATATTATCTAAAATAGGCTCAGGACAATTCAGTAATGTGTTTAAAGGGAAATTTAATAAAACGGATGAGCCCGTTGCTATTAAAACTGAAAATATAGAAACACCTATTCCTCTTTTAAAACACGAAACCAGAATACTCAATTATATCAATTCTAAACAATCTTATCAGATACCCTTTATTTATTGGTATGGAATCTATCAAGGATCACCCACTCTAATTATGCCGTTCTATGAATCTTCTCTTGAAGAACTCTATAAAAATAAGGATGTGTCCAAGAAACAACATTTCACAAATATCGTCAAAATGATTGAGATTTTGAGCTTTATTCATGAATATGGCGTTATTCATTGTGATGTGAAACCCGAAAATTTTATGGTGAAAGATGAGAAAATCTATTTGATTGATTTTGGCCTGTCTACCATTTTTGTCGATGAACATATGAATCCATTGCTTGAAAAAAATGAATCGGCTTTTATTACAGGGACGCCTAAATTTATTAGTCTAAATATACATAATGGTATTGCTCCTTCGCGTCGTGACGATTTAATCTCGGCTATTTATATTTTTGTTTACTTATCCAATAAAAAATTACCTTGGTTAAATGTCCAAGATAAACAAGACGGGTATAGTCAGAATCATATCCATCATTTTAAAAATGTAGAACGTAAACGTTTAAAAGAAGAATTTTTTAATAGTATTTCTTCTACGCATTATGTTAAAAAATTATTAGGTTATTTAATGAATATTACGTTTGGTGAAAAACCGCATTATCAATGGATGATTTCTATCTTTCAAGAAGAAATATCCAAATATGATATATGTTAAATCGGTTTCCATTTGAAATAAAACATTATATAAAATCTTTTATTTTTATAAAATGTGATGAATGTAAATTAGAATTTGTTGAACAAGAAGGAAAAAAAGATGCTACTACCATTTATTATCGCGCAATTTTTGATGATGATTTTCCATTTCCGCGTATTTATAAATCATATCGTTTTATTTGCTGTGGTTGTATTGATAAATTAAAACAAGAATTTATTAAACCGTTGTAAATTTATTTTAACAAATATATTCCACAATATATAACATCATATCAAAATTCAAACGAGACAAATATTTTAGTTTAAGTAAAATATTTATATACAAATGTATTTTTTTCTCAACCTTTTCTTTAAATAATTCCTTTTTTTCTTTCATTGACGGTTGATATTTTAATTCCCAAAGACAATAATAATACCATTGTTTTTCAAAAGTTTCATTAGTATTTTTATATATATTCGATTCATTGACACGTGTTAATAACTCATAATAGCAATTCCATATCTTGCGTTGACGTTTTTTATAGCGATGTAATTTTTCAGAAACAATCTGTTTGTATTTTTCGATACTTGTTATTTGATAATCCATTTTTATTTATTAATACAAACATATTTAGAAAAAAGTTT
>Ga0257110_1000102_pt1 | contig 45039 bp, 87 predicted proteins | sample LP_taG_7_FD_190184 | JGI IMG/M metagenome (GOLD analysis project Ga0257110, IMG submission 190184) | Marine microbial communities from Northeast Subartic Pacific Ocean, Canada - LP_J_2015_P26_10m | ecosystem: Environmental > Aquatic > Marine > Oceanic | place: Canada: Northeast Subartic Pacific...
TCTTTATTGTGTGCCCTCAATAAAATCTTATACCTTTCCAGCTGGTTGGCAGTTGGTGGCTTACGTTTTGCCTTCTTTGTATTTATCGTAGAAAGCCCTCGTGCTAAGTGCATAGTCATAAAAAAACTCCTGCTATTAATAATTACAATAACTATTATAGCAGGAGTATAAGTTTAAGTCAACCTATTTTGGTAAACTTAGTTGAGTTACGCAGTAACTCTTCTTCTTGAAATGCTGTATGTATTGACAGCTCTTCCAACATTACCTTTTTTAGCAGGTGTAGCTTTTACATTAAAGCCAGCTTCTCTAATTTCAGAAACTCTAGCACCTGGTGATGCAATCTTTAATTTACTAGATAATGCATCTAATGTGAAAGTTTTACCAGTTCCCCAGTAGTTAGCTAGGATTTTTTGGTTTTGTGATCCAAGTTTAAAGTATTTTGAACCTACAGCATTTGTTTTTTTAGTTTTCATAAGTTTTTCCTTTGTTAGTTAATAATATATAATATACACTAACTTACAAAGAAAGTCAACCTATTTTGGTAAATTTTGGTACAATGGAAGCTGAGAAATCACTTTTGGGTGTTCTTGTAGCTCATCTTTTTCAACAACAGCACACGCTAAGTAGTCAATTTCCATCGGTTTTTGGTATGTTCTTTGGGCATAATCTAATAACCCGTTCAAAAGATTAGCTTGATTTGTTTCGTAAAATCCTTGACAATGCGAGAAATTCTTAAATTCTAGTTGCCAACTATAAGTATTTTCTGCTCCAGAACCGTCCAAATACAGCAATGTTGCCAGCATAATGACTACAGTATTCATTAGTCAAGTACTACCTTGCCTTCAGCAAGTAGTCTTTCTCTGTTTGCTAAATGTCCTGCATCTGTATCATCCTTTGATCCACCAAAGTAAGGTACTGCATGACCGTCCTCGACCATTATGTCGGTTGCTTTTTTATCTTCAATAATAAAGTCACCTAAGATACGTCCGAACTTACCCTTTTTATCTTCTCCGCTTCTATCAATTTCTGTTTTAAGATGCTGTGTTGATCCGACTGGTAACATACCTTTAAGATGTTCTTTAGCCGCAAGTCCAAACTTCTTTTCTACTTTATCTCTTGTTCTTGATTCAGGAGTATCAATGCCCATCATACGAACACGTTCTTTGTGCATCCACATGCCGAATCCTAGATCGATATCAATATCAACTGTATCGCCATCTACTACTCTTAAAATTTTACACTTGTACTCATACATTATTTTCTCCCTATTTTATGTATTTTTTTAATAACAGATAAATTGTATAACAAACAAACAAATATGCTGTTGCTACACTTACATCTATTAAATGTTCTCGCATATGATATATAAATTCTATACCTGCTTGAACATCACCCTCGGTTACTTTTTGTTCCATTATTAGCCTCCTATTATACAGCTACCATATCAAATAGTGCTGGACCAAATGTGCTAACTGCCCATCCTAATGCTACGATGGTTACTACTCCTAGTACTAGCCATTTCATCTTGAAATCGTCTACGACCATTTTAAGTCCTATTAGTTCGTTACCTAATATTCGTACACTTACTTCTAGTTTTCCTTGATCGTCTGGTGCTTTTGTTGACATTATTTTACCTCGTTTGATTAACTACTCTTATATTTATTTAAAATATATCTAAAATGCTAAATATCTCCAAAGGAGTGTCATGGCTATAAGAAATAGAAAAGGACAAATAACAGTAGAGCGTAAAAAATATAAAGATGGTATAGAAGTTAAGCCTTGTAAGTATTACAAACAAACTGGCGGTGGTGTAATGGGCGGTTCTATTGGTGGTGAACCTATTATGGATTCAAACGGCAATCCTATTCCGTGGGGCCAAATTGGATATTAATGATCATAAAAAAAGGCCGCACAAGGCGACCTTTTTAAATTTATAATTGCAAACGAAATTAGAACTTAAATGTTAGTCCTACTTCTGCTTGTCTATCTCCCGGATTGCTAAAGTCTACATCACGTGCTTCTGTGATAGATCCTTTAACACTTACAGCTTCTGATATTGCATAACTTGCACCTACTTCGATGTAAGATGAATTTCTGTTAAAGTCTACAATGTTTTTTTGCTTTGACTGCCATGCATATCCAACTTCTGCAAACGGAGTTATCTGGCCCATTGCATGTGCTACACCAACGTACGGTGATAAATCAAGTGTACGTGTATCTGATGTAAAACTGTCGCCGAAGCTAAATTCTGCTGATGCACCTGCATACAACGGAGTTGTTGGTACAGCCATTACTTTACCTGCTTTGATTGCATAGTTGTCTACGCTACCATTACGCTTGAATTTAATCATTGCGTCTACAGATGCTATTTGTCCTCCGATAGCTAGTTCAGTAGCACCGGTCTTAGGTGCTTTGATGCTAATGGAGTAGTCGTCTGAGACTGCTGTCATTTTCATCGCAGTATTATCATAGTCACCAGCAAAAGCTGATGTACTTAATAATGTGGCAATTACTGCCATTGATGTTAGAATTTTTGTCATTTGTTATAGTTTCCTTGTAATTCATAATAAAAGGCAGTAAGTTCATTCCTTCTGCCAACGTTATTTATAAACATATCGTCTATGTTATAATAGTTGTGAACTATAAAGGTAAAGTGCGACTTTTCTGTTGCTAGGTAAGTCGCCAACCCCGAGTGACTACGCCGCTAAGGCGAAATCCTCATTCACGTAGTTCTTTGGTGAACCGAAGTCTACAAAAGAAAATACGTTTGATACATTTGCGTTTGCATTTGTAACGTGTCTTCGCGTTAACCGAGCTTAGATCCGGACAACTCCACTCTTCTACTTATCTGCCAGTCGATCCTATTTCGGCCCCGTCAAATGTACATTAGGATTGCCGTCAAATGTACATTTGGTGGAGCCGCCGGGTACCGCCCCCGGGTCCTGATCAGTGTTTGAATTGCTTCAACATTGCAAGTATATTTATACACTCATTTAATGGGATTGTCAACCTTTATGTTAAGAAAAGATAACAATAAAGTAGGTAACAGGTGTAGTGTAGAATCTGATCAATACTTTGTATAGTCCAAAACTTTACACTTTCGAATTTTACTTTTGATTTTCTAATGTAAATTGTTTTAAAGTAATCTATTGTAAAATGTAATACAAAGTCTAATAGGGCAATATATATTGCTAGTTGATATGTAATGTATATAGAATCAATAAAAGGAAGGCATACTAGAAATGTACCTATTGCATGATCTAGTGCATGTCTATACCCTTTTGAATCTCGTAAGTTAGCTTTATCTCCGTATTTGTTTCCAAAACGAGATTGTAGCATTAAGTCTGCAATGGCATGTTTAGCAGTAAGAAGGAAAAGAAAAAAGGCTACTTCCATTTTAGTTCTTCTTTAACCCTGGAAATTTTTTGTAGTATTCTTCTTCAAAGCCTACTTCATATTCTGAAAGTGGAGCACCGTTACTCCCAGCTTCCCATAATCTCTTAAAATAACCATTTGCTGAATCAAAGGCTTGTTGATCGCTAATTTGAATGTGTCCTTTTACTAACCAAAACAACCTATAGGCTTCTTTATGTGTTACTTGTTCTACCAAAAGTTTAGTGTCCTTCCATTGCCTGCTATAATCATAACACATGTAGCCACATGGAGGACAATCCAGAAAGTCCGGAACCACAGAGCTTTCTTTACGTCTGATTGTGTAATTGGTAGGAACTCAGGTTTGTCATCGTCGGTAATGCCTATTGGCATTCCAATACTGCGAGCCCAAACTTTAAGCCAACGCCGCTGACCACTCAAACCTATTCTCCTGTTATTGCATTATCTTCTGGGATATGAACAATACGGATATCAGTTGCTACTGTTTTACCGTTATGATCATCGAGTGTATAATCTAGTACCATGCCTTCAATTATCTTTTTGATTCCAGACTTTCTAAATTCGCTTACGTGTGCAAACAAATCTTTTTGTCCTTCTTCTCTAGAAATGAAACCATATCCTTTAACATGATTATACCACTTTAATTTTCCTTGTGCCATCTTTTCCTTGCCCTTATTAAAAATAGGGGCCCCGAAGGACCCCTATATTATTTACATATTATTTTTCTTTTCTTGAATTTCTGCACGACGAGCTTTAGTTAGCTTGCCTAGATCTCCAAGTGCCTTACGTGCCCTTGCGGCCGCGGCTTTAACACCTTTTGTTTCAAATGCTTCGGATTCTTTTAAATAGTTATCCATAGCTTCTTGAATTGCTGAATGATGTTCTGACATAATATTCTCCTTCTTTATGTTTTAATACCGGTCGTTGACTCGATATATTTGCTTGCCATTGATTTTTCAGTCTTAGCAATAAAAACAATAACGTTTCTATTAAGTTCTAAGTCTGTCTCGACACTTACCGTAAAAACGTATGGTGCTAACATCATACCTTTTTCAGTTGCGGCCAGTGCCAATGGCTTCTTAACGGTTACGGTGTCTTTCTCTACTTTTACTAATCTAGCAACTAACTCATCTCCAGTTGTTGTTTTGATAGTAACAGTATCTCCTACTACATACGGTGTTTGAAGTTGTAACATTATCCTACTCCTGTTCCATTGAAACCAGTATTTTCAATGTAGTTCTGAAGTGCTTCATAACCACCTATATGTTGATCGCTAATAAACACTTGTGGTGCTGTTCGCGGTGCTGGTAGACCTTTATCTTCAAAGAGTTGTAGTAACTCATCGGGTCTAATTTCTTTTCCAATCTCAATAGTTTCAAAAGCTATATGCATTTTAGTTAATAATGCTTTTGCTTTATCACAAGATGGACATAACGGCTTACTATAAACCGTTACTGGTAGTATACTCATAAACTAAATCCTTTTAACATTTCGTTATCGACATCTTGTTTAATTCCACCTACAATATAACTTTCAACTTCTGTTTCTTGAGGTGCAACCTGTAGTCCTGAACTACTCAACCAATGTTGTGTCCAAGGTAACGGATTTGCATTTAAAGGTCTGTCAAACAATGTTTTATATCCAAGTGCTTTAAGTCTTTTATTGGCAATCCATTCTACATAATGGTGTAAAAGTTCTTCATTCAAGCCAATGATCGCACCATCTTTAAATAGATAGTTTGCCCAGGCTTTTTCTTCGTTTACACATTCTTTCCACATAGCTAATACTTCTTCTTCGCACTCTTTAGCAACACTTTGCATCTCAGCATCGTCATTACCTTTCAACCAATGCTTTAATACATGAGTTGATAAATTAAGATGTGTTGCTTCATCACGTGCAATTAAACTAATAATCTTTGCTGAACCTTCCATTACTTTTGATTCTGCAAATGCAAATGTACATGCAAACGACACATAAAAACGTAATCCTTCTAGTATATTTACATTCATCATAGCAAGGAACATCTTCTTTTTGACATCACGTAATGAGCCTTCTCCTCTATGGAACCAAGCGTCAGCCGCGTCAGTAAATGCATCATAGTTCTTTGTAACTGCTGTTGCTCTTTTTAGAATCTCTTTATCGTCTAAGATAGTATCAAATACTTCACTTGGATCTGGATACACATTTTTCATAATGTGTGTATAACTTCTACTGTGGATTGTTTCAAAGAAGTCCCAAGTAACAATACATCCTTCTAGTTCTGGTAAAGACACATAAGGTAGAAAAGCTAAACTAGGACCACGTCCTTGTACACTATCCAAAAGTGTTTGGTACTTTAGGTTACTTGTAAAAATATGTTTTTGTTCAGGTCTAAACAATTGATAGTCTGCTCTATCTTTTTGTAAAGAAACTTCTTCAGCTCTCCAAAAATAACCTAACATTGTTTGGTTAAGTTTATCAAACTCTGGAAATTTGAATACATCATATCTTTGTGTGTTTTGATCCGGACCAAAGAACATATGTGCTTTAGTGAAGTCTACTTTTTCTTGATTAAATACTGTTTTTCCCATTAACTCTTTCCTCGTTTTGTCCTATATTGTAACATGTAATTATCTATTTGTCAACAATTAAATTGCACATGCTTCACATTCTTCATCTTCTTCTTGCTTAGTGCCGTTAACAGCAAGTGGATTGTCTTTTACTTCAAACTCAGGTTCAGGCATATCTTCGTCAGCACCTTTAAAATCATATGTATTTTGATAGTAACTAGTCTTCCAGCCATACTTATAAGTGTTCAACAAGTCTTTCATCATTACACTCATTGGTACTTCATTATCTGGAAAGTGTGTAGGATTATAACTCCAGTTACCACTTATAGCTTGATCAAAGAATTTTTGCATAACTGCTACAATATTGATATAACCTTCGTTACTAGGCATATCCCATAGTAGTGTATAATACTGCTTTAGAGTTTGGTACTGCGGAACAATCTGCTTAAGAGGCCCTTTTTTGGACTTTTTAACGGACAAGTATCCCCTGGGTGGTTCAATTCCATTGGTGGCGTTCGACACAACGGAACTGCTCTCTGAAGGCATTTGTGCGGACAATGTGCTGTGCCTAAGACCGTGCTGTCGTATGTCCTTGCGTAAAGTATCCCAATCATATTTTAATTTAATATTACATATTTCATCGACTTCTTTCTTATAAGTGTCGATTGGTAATATCCCTTCACTATATTTAGTACCACTAAAGTATTCACAAGGGCCGCGTTCTTGTGCAAGTTTATTACTTGCTTTTAAAAGATAATATTGAAACGCTTCTGTAAGTTCGTGTACTTTAGTAAGTGCCTTTTTATCACTATACATCACTTGATTCTTTGCAAGATAGTGTGCAAGTCCGATATATCCTACACCTAAACTACGTCTTGCTTTAGTTGACTTTTCAGCCGCTAAAATTGGATAACGTTGGTAGTCAATAATTTCTTCTAATGCTCTTACTGCTAGTTCGCATAATTCTTCTAAGTCATCAAGCTCTTTAAGTGTACCTACATTAATAGCACTAAGAATACATAATGCAATTTCACCATCTGGATCGTCAATGTGGTTAAGTGGCTTAGTTGGTAATGTAATCTCTTGACATAAGTTACTCATGTAAACTGTGTCTTTGAATGAACTATGTGTATTAGCATGATCTACATTCATAATATAGATACGTCCTGTTTCAGCACGTTCTTTAATTAATGCACTAAACAATTCCATAGCGGGAATAGAACGCTTTCTAATTGAAGTAGCTCTTTCATACTTCTCGTACAGTTCTTTAAATTTATCTTGATCACTAAAAAATGATTCATATAATCCTGGCACGTCTTGTGGCGAGAACAAAGTTATATCGCCTTGAGTCAACAACCGTTCGTACATTAGTTTATTAAGTTGAATTGAATAATCTAATTTACGTACACGATTATCTTCAGTACCTTTATTGTTTTTTAGTACAAGGATGTCTTCAATCTCTTGATGCCAAAAAGGAAAATGTGTAGTAGCACTTCCACCACGTACACCATTTTGTGTGCAACATCTTACAGTTGCTTCGAACTTTTTTAGGAATGGAACTACACCTGTGTGTGCTACTTCTCCTCCTCGAATTTTGCTGTTGACTCCTCTGATACGTCCTGCATTGATTCCGATGCCTGCCCTTTGAGCCGTATAGCGGCCAATAGACATATCGCTGGCAAAGATGCTGTCAAGAGTATCATCGCTGTCAACGAGAACGCAACTCGCGAACTGTCTGATAGGCGTTCGCACACCGGCCATGACCGGCGTTGGGATATTGATCTTAAAAAGAGAGGTCGAGTCATAGTATCTCCTAACATAATGTAACCTATCCTCTTTAGGATAGTCAGCAAACAATGTTGCCGCAATCAACATGTACATATGTTGTGGACTTTCAAACAGTTCTCCTGTTGATCTATCTTGGCACAAGTACTTGTCTACTACCTGACGCAGACCTGCGTAGGTAAAGTTTTCATCTCTGTTGTGTCTAATATAACTATCTAGTTTTGTAAACTCTTCATTAGAATATAAGTCTAAAATATTACTATCATATACTCCTCGTTCAATATTCTTTTCGATCATTTCTTTAAGAGGAATTTTTTCAAAGCTACCATACACATCTTTATATACTCCGTATAGTAATAAACGTGCCGCGGCATATTGATAGTTTGGACTGTCTAATGAGATTAGATCATTTGCTGATCTAATTAATAAGTCTTGTATTTGTCTAGAAGACATCATGTTCGTAAATTGAATATTTGCACCCATTTGGATTTGGCTACTACTTACACCGGCTAGTCCTTCACACGCAAAATTTACTACTTTATGGATTTTATTAATGTCTAGTTCTTTGGCTGTGCCATCTCTTTTTATAATGCTTAACGATTGATTCATTCTACTTCCTTCTGTCTAACGTCTTTGCTGTACTTAGTGTAATTTAGGCATGCTATAGACCCGTTCCGATATGATATAATTAGGTAAATCTTCTACTCTCATTACATCATTACCGTATCCTATAACTATGTTATTGTCTAAGTAAACCAAATATAATTGTTCTTCATTTCTTATATTCTTACTAATATGTATCTCAATTTGACTGGCTGAAAACCTATCGGTTAACTGTAAAGTATAGCAAATCAATAAAGAAAATTCATAATTAGTAAAACTTTCTTTGCCTATAAGTTCCCAAGGTTGTACCTGTGTCTTAGGATCCCAAGGATTAACTTTTCTAGATGATACTGGGAGTGTGTTAACAAAACTCATTAAGCAATCCAATGGATTAGGATGAGTTTCAAGGGTACTTCTGAGATCCTTCCAGACCTTTACCTTATCTTCAAATTTTAATTCAAGCATTAACTCTGCAAACTAATTTTAAATGTTATCTCTGCTGTATCACTACTTGTATAGTTTAACATCTTAATAGCTATTGTGTCAACCCCATTTGCACCATCTACATCAATTAATTGTGCCGAAAGTATTAAATTTGCTTCATATGCCGAATCACCCTGATAATTGTAGTCATCGACTACACTAATCGTGTTATTGCCTTTATCTAGCTGTATTTCCATAACACCTGTTCGTTGTGCATTGAATGCCGCACTATTATAACTGTACTCTACATTGTAAACTCTTGAGTAGTCACCTGCTAGTCTAAAAATAGTTGTTGCTGTATTCTCTGTAGCTACTGCTACTTTGTGAAATCCTAATGAAGCAGACACTCTTCCTTTAATTTCTGATTTATAAACAGCTGAATTAATAAATGCTTGTCCGTAAGACAAGTCTTGTGTTCTAGTAAAGTAATCTTCGATTGATCTATTACCTGCGTCTGTAAATTCTATAACTGGATGCTGTGCTGTAGCTTCTGTTCCGCCTACACAACCTACCCTTGTAAAAATATTATGTGAGCTAACATTACCTGTACCTTTAAGTGATGCAATAGCTTCTTTATCAATATCAGCAAACTGACATTGTGAAAAGTTATTATTACTAGGACCTGTTGATTGACCTTGTGCTCCTAATACTGTTCCATTACCAAACTGTATTCCGTGTCCACAGTTGTCAAAATAAGAACAATGAAAATGATTGTTATTACAATCATCATCACTACCCACACCAACTGAGAAACCATCAATCATTACATGATCAAATTTGTTTCTTTGTGTAGTAACAACAGTACTCAAAGCATCTAACTCAATAGCTCTATTAGTCAATACAGGTGTTGTTCCTGTAGTCCAAGGACCTGTAATCTTAATACCTTTAAAGTTACTCATTTTACAACTTTGTAACTTAATGGCTACTGCTGATGTTGATGTTGTTGTAATATTAAAACCTTCCATCAAGATATTTGTTGCTTGGTTTAATGTTGTACTTGAACTGTCATTAGCATAGTTACCTGGTGTACTTGTACTGTTTACTGTTTGAAACAAAGGTCCCGAACCAGTGTGTTCGAATTTAGTCTTTCCTGAACCTTCTCCAACAATACTTGCATAAGGTGGAACGTAAATTGTTGCTGAAGTTTTATAAACTCCTGCAGGGAAACGTAGTGTAACTCTACTTGCTTCAGTTCCTTTAGTTGAACTATTAATGTAAAGCTGATCAATGGCTCTTTGGATTTGAACAGTTTGATCAAGTCCATCGCCTTCTGCACCGAATGCTCTAATGCTAACGTCTTCGTCTAATCTTTTTTGTAGTGTTCTGGAGATTGGTGAAGTAGAACTTGTACCTGTTTGTACAGTTTGTCCACCTAAGTATGTGTACGTATCTGCGAGGGTAAACAAATCATCATGTTGTGTAATAACTTTAGTATTACCAACTGCTGGAGCACCTTCTGCAACACTACCATTACCGATAAAAAGCTCTCTTGAGTCAACTGCCCAACCTAATTCGCCACCTGCAAGTTGCGGAATGCCAGAGCCTTGGTTCTTTTGTCCTCTTCTAATCTGTATGCGTGATATCTGTACAACTGCCACTTTGCTCTCCTTATATAGTGTATTTATGCGAACTTGTCATAATAAGTATACACTCTCTCCCACCATTTTTCTTCCCATTTGTCAAACTCATCTGGCCATAGATCAAACTGTTGGTACTGTAAGTCTCTTGAACACATAAAGATGTGTCCTTCGCGTATATTGGTTCCAAATACTTCGTTATGGGCAAGAGCATATGCTGTTAGCTGTAGATAATAATCGTCAACCCATTCTGCCTTCTTAGGCTTGTTAGTTTGTTTGAAATCCATAATAGCAGGCTGTCCTTTGTATTGTCCTACAACGTCTGTTGTACCTGCATATATCTTAGGGTGGTATAAGTTAATCTCACTACCCCATATTTCATCTACGTCTGTCATAGCATGTTCTTTAACTTGTTCTGCCATTCTATGTGCCTGTTGTGCATATGGGTTTGATCCTGGAGTAGGCCATTCTCCGAACTCAATATAATCTTCTAAATACTTGTGCATACGTGTACCAACACTAGCCGCTTCAGTAACAATCTCTTGTGCTTTAGCTTCGCCTACTCTCTTACGCCAAGCTATCAAATGGGTCATGTCTTTAGTTTTACTAAGAATAGTTGTAACACTAGCAACAGCATTACCATCTGGACAGGCGTATAACCGCTTGCCATCCACTTGCTGACGTTTGATTTCTTTGTAATCGTATTTTTCTGTAATTAAGCTCATAAGTTCTCCGTATAATATACTGCTTCTAGTTTAATTGGGTTACTACCTGTTGCATGTCCTGCAACTCTTGTAGAACAATCGCCACCAATTCCTTTTAGTAACGCTCTTTCTAGTTGTGCCTGTTCGTATGTTAGTTTGTGGTTTGCCTTGCTAACAATAGTATTAGTTTCTGTATCGTCTTTACGTGTTTGTAATGCAATAATGCCTTGTCCAACTGCTGGCACAATAGATAGCCGTTCATAGTCTCTTTTTATACTTAATGCATCTAATCCTGCTTCTGCTAGTACTAGAGCATCATATTCTCCTGCGTCTAACTTTGCAAGTCTTGTATCAATGTTACCACGTATAGGTTTAATTTGTACATTGACTCCAGAGTATAGTTGTTCTAGTTGTGCTTTGCGTCTTGGACTGCTTGTACCTATTACAAAGCCATCAAACACTTTGCCAATCAATACATCACTTGGTCTGTTACGTTCTAGTACTGCACATATAACCAAGTCAGGATGTTCTGTATCTCCAGGCATATCTTTTAGACTGTGTACTGCAACATCAATATTTCCTTGTAGTAACTCATTTTCAATAGCATTACAAAATACACCCTTGCCGCCTATCTCGTGTATTGGAGTATCTGGATTTAGATCTCCTGCTGTTTTTATTACAACAACTTCACCTTCGCCTATTGCTTCTATTGCTTTGTTTGCATATGCTAAAGCTAACTTGCTACCTCTTACACCGACTCTTATCATGTCCATCTAACCGTAGGCGGCAACGACATTAATATAGCGTCTATGTTGCCTCCAGTTTTAAATCCAAACTTAGTTCCACGATCGTACATAAGATTAAACTCTACATACCTTCCTCGTTTAACTAACTGTGTATTTTTTTCAGCATCTGTATATTCTAAGTCCTTTGTTTTTAAAACAGTAGACTCAAATAACTCTTTAAATTTTATACCAACATTTCTTACAAAGTCAAAGCTCATATCTTCAGGGCTACAGTACTCAAAGAATATTCCACCTACACCTCTTGTTTCTTTTCTATGTGGCAAGTAAAAGTATTCGTCACATGCAACACTAAACTTTGGATAGTAAGATGTGTCGTATTGATCGCACATTGTCTTTAGCTCTGCATGGTATGCTTCTTTATCAAAGTCCAAGCAAGGAGTAAAGTCCATGCCTCCTCCAAACCATTCTATTCCTGTTTTTAAGTATCGTGTGTTAAAATGCATTGCAGGAACTTTAGGGTTTCTAGGATGTAGCACAATGCTTATGCCTGTTGCTAGAAACTGTTTACTATCTTCTGTTCCCGGTATTTCTTTAGCAAACTTTGGATCAAACTCTCCTGTTACTTTACTAAAGTTTACAGTACCCTTTTCAAATATATCTCCGTATATTGTTTTATGAGACTGTTCCCAGCCTTTTTTTGCAGGTTTGTAATGTTCTGTCATAGGGCCGTCAAGTTTTTCAATTGTGCTACAGATTTCATACTGCAACTCTTTAAACCATTCACTGGATTTTTCAAACATTAATTAAATCTCTTCCTTATTTCATCTACAAAAATATGTACATGTTCTTCTGGCGTGTCTTTGTTTATACCGTGTCCTAATCCACATACCCAGCCTGTTCTATCAACACTTTGTAGTTCGTTACAAAACTCTTCTAGTCTATTTCTAAATTCGTTTGTAGGAAGTAACAATGCTTGTTCGTCAAAGTTTCCTTGAACAAATCCTGTATTAGATTTTTGAAATGTGTCAGATAAACTTTGAGTGCTATCAATAGCAATCCCGTCCCAACCTAAATCTTTGGTTAGTTCTATAGTTTTTCCCCTAGCATAATATCCTACGTTTGGTCCTACTAGTTCTTTAAGCATAGGAACATAATGATGTTCATGGTAGTAAAGATTCATATCTGCAACACCACTATCAAATATCATTACCTTTTCAACACCAGCATCAAGTTGTAATTGTATATTGCGTTTTAGTAATGGAATTATTACATCTTTTAGGTAGCTTGTATAAAATGCACCCTTACCAGTTTTGTTTGTACCTCCTATTGCATATCGTAATACAGTCCACGGGCCTCCTACAAATCCAATTAAACTTGTACAACTTCTAAGTTTTGCTCTTGTTGCTTGTATACAATCATGTTGAAACTGCATATGCTCTACTGCTCTGTCTACATCTGAATACTTGCCAACGTTATCTTCAGTAACAATATCTCCAAACTTTGGACCTGGGCTAAACTTTAATGGTAGTCCTAGTCCTTCTAGCACATAAAGTATATCGGAAAACAAAATAGCAACATCTAAGTCAAACTCTTCAACTGGTCCACATGCTACTTCAGCGGCCATCTCTGGTATCTTACATAACTGTTCAAATGTATAGGACTGTTTTAAGTTTCTATAATGACTATGATAACGTCCTGCTTGTCTCATATACCATATTGGCGGAGTTGGTTGATTTATTCTGTTACACGCATTTTTAAATAATTTATTCATAGTCAAAATCCCATACTAGTACCCTACGATTATCTTCTGTAGGATAAGTTCCATGCCATACTCGATCGTCCATTACTACAACCCGACCTGGAGTAGGATGAAACTTATGATCATATGTATAGCCGCTTGGATCTTGCATTAACGTATACAAGCATCCATTCTGTTTATTCTTCTTCGTTGGACGTATGTCATCAAAAAACATTACGCTCGAGGCAAACCTTTTATTTTGCTGATTCATTTTATTTGTTGAATGAAAGTGTCCAGCCTGCCAACCTCCTGGAAAGTAATTAATGGTCCAGGCATTATATTTTTGGTTGTCTGTCTTGTCTGTAATTTGTTTAATCGGTGCTTCTATTTGTTTAAAAATATCTAACAACCAAAGTTTATAGTCTTCTCGTTCTTTGGTCCATTCATTTAGTTCTAAAGATTTTTGTATTCCGTTCATAGTAAGTGTACCATCTGTTATGTCGGCATCACTAAAGTCAAAGAACTTTTCTAAGTCTTTATAATTTGGGTATACAGCACTAACCACCCAATGTTGGTTAGGAACTACATATAGATCTATTTCATTAATCTTTCGTAGTAGACTCATCGTCATTCCAACTTTCATACTGATCAAAGTTTTCCATAAATGGGTCTCTTGAATAATAAGGATCTACCATTGAATCTGGATCATCTTCTGCTGTGATTGTATGTACTTCAGGGACATAATGTTTAACCATGTTTTCAACACCCATCTTAAGAGTTATTGTACTACTGGCACATCCACTACACGCACCACCCAATATAAGACGAAGGTGTCCTTCTTTGTAATCAACAAAGTCGATTACTCCACCGTGGCTATCTACTGCTGGTTTAACGTATTCATCTAGTATTTTTTTGATTTGAGCAATAATCTCTTCATTAGATCTGTCTTTGCCCATTGCTGATTTTTCTTCGTATTCGGTAGATTCCGTCATATATCACTCCTAATATTGCTATTATATAGCAGTATTTAATAAATGTCAAGTGTTTATTTGAGTGATTTGGCGGCCGCTCTTGAGGCCATTTTATCAACAGTTTGATCTTCTGGAGGACTTTTAGGAATATTACCACCCTTCAAAGTCACTCCAGTATCATCCCATTTGTCAGCTAAATTAGAAACTGCATCATCATTATTGTGAGCCTGTGTAAAACTATCTTGATCAAAGTGTTCGCCTCCCATATTAGCCATTATGGAATTTAACTCATCCCATGTAATATGTGTTGAGCCTTGTTCAACTTTTAGTTTAAGTACGTCTGATAATTGACTTGAAAGTTCTTCAGTAAAGGTTAGTCTTTTTTTTTCGAATCTGCTAGTAGCAAACCTAAACGCTTTGAAAGCTCTATACTTTCACGTTTGCCTCTATCGTCCGGTTCATCACCGCCTGCGGATGCGTCTGCTGTTCCAAACTCGTCATCCATATCGCCTTCGGGTGCTTCTGCTTCCGCATCTGCATCAACTGTTGGCTCCATGTCCATATCGTCGTCTGCAGGTGCTTCGTCACCCATTGTGTCTGGTGCGCCTTCGCCCGTTAAGATAGCTACGCCACCTGTCAGTGCGTCTCTTGTTGTTTCCAGTGCTCCAAATAGGTCTCCTAGTGCTGGCTTAACAGTATTAATAAATTGCTCGGACATTTCTACGCCCATTTCATCTCTAATCTTGTCGCCAATTTCTAGCATTGATTCTGTTTGCATTTCTGCTGTGTCTTCCATCCAGCCTGTTACTCTATCTACCATGTCCTTTGCGGCCATAGTAAGTGCGGCCTGTTCTTCAGCGCCTTCTTTAACATTTTTCTTAAACTGTGGAGGTACTACGCCTTTTTTAGGTTTTTTACCTTTGCCTTTGCCTGCATCTTTAGCGGCTTTTTTCATTGGCTCTTTTTTATCGCCATCTTTGTCTATATCTAAAAAGTCTGGTTTGCCTGCTTCGTCGAGATCTTCTCTCTCTGCAATAGCGGCATTAATTACGTCAAGGAATAATTTGCTTTTTTGATATGTTTCATTCTTAGTAACTGATTCATAACTCTCATTAGTTTCTACTTGCGAAAGTTGTGTTCTAAGTCTATTACGAGCGTCCAATAACTGCTCAGTGGTAAACTTTGATGTGTCGATCTTTGCACCATATTTTTTAGCTAGAGTTTCATTTAAACTCTCTAATGTAATTGGCTTTGAAAACTCGTTTAATTTCATAGTTCTTAATCCTTTAACGTATTATACTTTTATTTATCAAAGATATACCATTCTATCTCACTTAAAGCGGTCCAGGCCGCATCACAAGCTAAATCAAACCGTGTTCTAGCGGCTCCTACAGTAACTTCGTCTCTACCTCTTGCTATAGTTCTTTTATAAAACTGTGCATCCATATAGTGTTTAGCTACCTTATCGTCTAATCGTACAATATCTTTAACTTTATTCTCTCTATGCTCAACTATAACCTTGGCTATAGCAACTGCACCTGTTTTAGATAATGTCCTTGCTATATGTTCATGTGTTCTACAATTAAACACTTGATAACCGTGTTTATTCTTTCTTATAATAATATGTTTAATTCTAATGCTGTTTCCCTTTTCGTAGGGGATAGCAACTTGCTCAATGTTTGCTTGAACAATTTCCTCGAGGTCTTGTGCTAGGGATTCATTGATATTCATTGGCTAATACCATTACAGTTTTTTCTCTTACTATCTTACTTACTAAAGCCTTACGTATAAGGGTCTCTAATATGAATTGCTCTCTAGGGGTAAAACTGTGGAATGATCTTAGCTGTTTGCATTTACTTAATACTTCTTTTTCTTCAGAAGTAGTAAAAACATTAAAATCTGATATTAGTTCATTTAACTTCATTATATGCCTGCGGCTTGTTTAACAGCCTGTTGTATTGCAGGATCGTTTTTGTCGTGTACTGTTGCTTTTGGTTCGCCTGGCTTTGCTTTAGGATTAGATAACGTAACGTCATTACCTTTCATCTGATCAATCTTTAATTCTACTCCACCAACTGGTAAAGTAGTTCCTGGCTTGAGTACTTTATTAGCTACATTGGCAACTGCTTTTGCTCCTGCCTGTGCGGCTTTCTTTGCTACTGCTGTTCCGCCTTTTTGCGCCGCTCCAGCTACTGCGTTTGCACCCATCTTAGCCGCTCCAATTGCACCTTTGCTTGCCATCTTTGCTCCGGCTACACCTATTTTGCCTGCGGCTTGTGCACCTTTTGCTCCTGCTTTTGCCATTGCGGCTCCAACTGGGGCTATTACAGCCATTGGTGCTAGTTCGTCTGTTCTTGATTTAAATTCGTTGAATCTCATTTTAATCTCCTAGACTTAGTACGTTTTGTAGGTTTAAGTCGACCTTTGTTTAACCTTGTAATACGCATTGAAGTTGGACTAGTGCGTTTTCTAAATTTAGTTCTAACTTTCATTTGTGTGCCACGTCTTGCTTTTGCTTTTTTAAGTGCAAGAGAACTTTTTACTCTCTTTGGAGCAGTACATGTCTGCGGACTTGCAACAATACGACCTTTACGAGTACCGCTTGTACATCTATATTTTCGAACTACTTTACCTTTGCTTCTACCAAAGATTTGTACCGCGCCTTCGACTACATCAGTTACTTGCATGTCTACTCCCTAAGATACTTTTTATTACATTAGTTGTAGTATGTGTAAATAGCCTTGGTGCAATACTGTGAATAATTAATGCTGGTACTAGTAATTGTAGTTTACCAGCCGTCTTTAACGCAACCATCATATGTTGCAATGGTGTTTGTTCGACTTCTTGTAAATGTAACTTACATTGTTTACTAAGCATTACCTTCTTCTCTTGTTTAATCTTTTAAGTGCAATTGACGCAGGATTGGTACGTTTAGTTCGTAGTGCCTTACGTGTAATCCTAGCACCTAGTCTAGCTCTAGTCTTCTTCATACTCATTCTAGCTTTCATGTTGGGTGCGGCAAAACATTGAGCTATCTTGGAAACAATACGTCCGTGACGTCTTCCTCCCGCACATCTATATTTGCGAACTATTTTTTTGCCTTTACGAGCCCAAATTTGCTTTTCATTTAGGTCAGACGTTGTGATCTCATTTACTAACATAAATGTATTTATTCGGAAAATTAATTAAAGGATATTAAAAGGACGACAATAGTTGAAAGAAGTCCTGCAACAATAGTACCTGTTGCACCAATAATGACTTTCATCATAGACTTATTACCAGCTGTAATGTCAATGTGAATATGTTCAACTTTTGCTTCAATTTTGTCTAAGCGATTTTCAAGGTTGATATATCTCTGTTCACACATATCAACATGTGCTTCTAGGTTTTCTCGCTCTAAACTTGTGGCTTTTGCCATATGTTCTCTCCAATGGGGGTACACTCTGTACCTATATTACATTGGCCTATTCGTCGCCTTCTACTGTTTGGTTAGTCGCCTGTATTACTATGTTTTTGCTAGTAGAGTCCGATGTTCTGAACACATTATTATTTATCTGAATTGTCTCGTTTAAGTCAGGTATCATCGGAATTAAATCCAAGTCGCTTTCAATTATTTCGGGAGGTGATTCTTCAAAGTGATCATCAGCACGGAATGTAAAACACCATACTTTATGTTTTCCTTTATAGTCAGTACCAAATCCTAAATCTTTAATTTTAGACGCTGTCATTTCAACAACAGTAGGTGCAGTATCATAATAAAAGTTCTGTCTTAGTGTTATTGTTTGTATAAACGACATAAAGTTTGCCTGTTGTTTAATAGCAATAGGGTCGTTACTTGTGCTTTTGTGCTGACGAGTCTCAGTAATATCAATAAGTGAATAGGCTTTCATGCAAGTACTTATCGGCCATAAAAAAAGGCCCAGTATAAACTGAGCCTTTTTAGTATTACTTGTAAATTAGCTATTAAGCAAATTTTAAAGTTGTTTTGGCTACTGCCGCTACTGTACCTGAAGCAAAGTTAACGCCATCAACTGTACCTAAGTTGATAATGTCTTCTACTAGTGCTTGTACAAATGTACCTGTTACAGTACCGTCTGCTGATACGTAACCTGTTGCATTACTGTAATCGCCTTCAAGCATAAAGTCTTGCTTTGTGCCTGTATCATAAACAGCGCCTGCCATTAAGATATTTGCTCTTACCATAATTGTGTTGTGTACTGCTTCCATTGCGGCTCTTGATGCATCTGCATCAACGTCCCAATCGACTGCGATCATTGTAACTTCTTTACCAATGTTTCTGATTTCGCCGATGAATTCACCAACTACTGGATTTACTTTTGTTTGTCCTGCCATTTTATTCTCCTATGTTCTCTTATGACACATCTTCGTTACTCTACGAAGTTGTTATATGTATTTACCTTTTAGGAAGAAAATGCCCTACTTAGGAGTCTTTTTAGCTCGATTTTCTAAAGTCCTAAGCATTTGTACAAAGCCGGGGCCACCTTTTACTATATTATCAAGCATTACAATAGCTGGCATGTATGCTTGTAGTATGTTTGCTGGTACACTTTTGCCATCTTTAGCTAATTCTAAGAACTTTTTAGTTAGCATAATATTTTTAGAACCTACTAGGTATCTATATCCCATTAGGTCTTTACCAGTAACATCAATGTCTGGTGTGCTAATAGTTGGTTCTGGGTCAGTAACCCTATATGTTTCAAGGTCTCGTCTAGCTGATAGTTCTTCTAAGTATTGTATAATATCACTCGAGCGTAGTTTAGCTCTACAAGCCATTAGCAATCTAGTAACTGCTTTCTTTTTACTTGCTGTACTAATTTGATTGAAGCCATATATTTCTCTTCTTATAGCTTTATAATCAGAGTTTGTAATCTTTAATGCACTTTCAATTCTAATTAACACTTCATGGTCATTAGCACTAGGAGCAGTACCAATAGCTAATTTAGAAATGTAACGATTGAATGCCATTAATGGCATCGTAGTTCTTTGCTTTAAAACCTTTGCGGCTTTAGGATCTTTTAACTTATCCTGTGCTTCGTCTGGTCCTGATATAAAATATACAAAGTTATATAAGTCAGTACTTGACATTCTAAAACGTTTGTAGCTATCATGTATACCTGTCTTTTTAGCATACCCGGCGGCTATTCCTGCCATGTTTGGAAAGCGTCTAAGTATTTCTAATACAAGTAAAGTAAGATATGTTCGTTCGCAACAGTCTGTATACGTCAGTACTTTAATATTACTGGCGTTACGAGTCATCCTCGCTTCATGTAGTTCTTCTAAGAACGTAGGCTCTTGTTTCGGAGTGTCTAAACTATGACCTCCTTCCATGGTTGCCCATTCTGTTGCTGTATATCTATCAGACATTGTTAGTCTGCAATGCCTACATCAATACCTTTAGAGGCTAATGCTCTAGCAATTCTCTTAATATTCTTTTCGTTTCTGTTCAACGCCTTTTGAGTTTTGTATCCAACATATGCACCACCAATTTTACCTACTAAGCTATCACCAGCGGCCGCTCCTGCAACTGCTCCACCAAGTCCTTCATCGGCATCAACAGCTTGTTTTTCGGGATCTTTAACTGACTTAGCAATGCTAACGTTTGCATCTTTTACTTTTGCAATAATTGCTTTTGCTTCGTCTGGAGTAACGTTTGCATCTTTTAATGCCTCTCCAGCACTTCTTGCACCAAAACTAGATCCTATTGAAGATAGTTGTTGTCCAAGTGCCGCCGCTTTATTAAACTGTGCGTCATCTGGCCATTCAACTCCTGAACCAATTGAAAGAGATGCTGTAATCTTTTGACCCATTTGTACAAATGCTTTTGTTTTCGGATCCATATCATATGTTCCGTCTACTTCTGAGATATCTTCGAGTATAGATGAAAAGTCATCGTAACCATATACCATATCTATTAACTTCATTGTTTGCTCCTATTAACGTTGCACCGCTCTATTTGCGGCGCTGAATCCTGCTCTATTTACAAGTTTGATATCGCCCGCAGGGTGAGCTAATACATAACCTTCACCGCCATCTTGACCTGCTGTACGAGCTTTAACTACTCCGCCGTGCTTGTCTAGTTGACTAATGATACTGTCTTTGACTTTCATAATACCTGTAATGACTTCGAACAAAGATGTCCAAGCATTCATATTTTGTTTTATGTAGTCGATAATCTTTTGTTGCTTAACTCTACTAACATTGCTAGTACTTAACCATTTAACAAAGTCTTTGCCTAAATTGTCTAGTCCTGTATCTACTTTACTATTCATATACTTGTAGATAATTTTAGGAAAGTCTACCATCTTCATTTGTGCTAGTGTTTCTTGGTTCAATAGTTTATCGATGTCTGCTGAGTCTTTCTTAATAATTGCAGACAATCTTTCTATTTCTGAATTTTCTACTACTGGTGGTGTTTCAACACTAACTGGAGGAACAACTAACAGATTGTTTCCTTGGAATATACCTAAGTCTTTTAGCGGACTTTCACTACCATCTGGAGCTACCATTCTATGTACAACTACACCAGCAGTTGACTTAGCAATCTTTTTACCTAAATCACTTGCAACATCTACTGCATATTCAACAATGTTCGGTTCGAATACAAAGTTCTTTTCTACAACTGGTGGAGTGTTATAATATAACAAGTCACCTTTGAAGTAACCTCTATAGTCGTTTGGTACTGCTTTTTCAAACACACCAAATGCTTGTCCCATACTGTCTGCAAATGCTATACGCTTTGGATCATCTTTATTGACTCCTCCTGAGCGTCCAAGTAGTTCTTGCTTGAGTGCTTCTGGACTAGTTGTTCTACCAACTCCGCCCTTCTTAACAAATCCTGACTTGTCTGTAAATACAAACTCGCCATCTTCATTACGTCCAAAAATAACTGCTGGAGATCCATCCCATTTAAGTGTAACGTCTTTAGTTCCGCCGGCATTTGCCATGTCACGTAACGAAGCTAGAGCTCTCATTGCTCCTCTTGATCCTTGTAAGTAGACTAAATCTTCTGCATGATCAATTCTTGCCGCTTCTCTAATAACTGATTCTTTAGTTTGGGCTTGTTTATACCCTCTTCCTAAATACATTTTAACTTCGTGTGGGTCAACTTTTAGTACAGTAGAACCTTTAACCATTGTAACTTTCTTTGGTGCACCTTTGTCAGCTGGTGTTGGGTCTCCTACTATCTTACGACCCGCCGCTTGTGCTTTTCCAGTTATTTGACCTATTGTAGTTTTAGGACCGCCTGCTTTTTTATATGCCGCCGCCGCACCTTTTATTGATCCTTGTTTGCCTGCCGCCATTCCACCTTTAAAAGCTCTAAATCTATCTCGCACTCCTGACGCAGACTTTTGAAACATATTCTTTTCAGCTTCAGCAACCATCATACCTAATCTAATACCGCGTGACTCAGGCATTGGTAAGTTCTGTGCTTGAAAGTTTGATTTTGCATCAGCAACTAGTGCTTCGTAATCATCACGACTTCTAATAGCTTTGTTTAATGTTTCAACACTAGCCATGTCTTGAACACTTGCTTGTGGACCTACAAGTTTTTTTGCAATTTCCATAGGAACATTAGTAATAACTTGTTTAGTTTCTCTATCAACTAATCCTTTTGTTGGCGACCATTGAAAGCCTTGTGCCTTAGCCATACTTGCAATCATAATTGCTCTATGAGCACCTTTATAAGGAGTATTATCTCCTGTGCCTGCGTATGCAAACTTCATAAAGTCTGGATTACCAAACATCAAATCTGTTTGTACAAAGCCGTTCTTAGGATCTCCGTTAATAGGAGTTTTTAAATGTACATTGACACCCGACTTAGCAACCCATTGTCTTGGCTTATCAGTTGGATGGTTTGCTTGTTGCCATGCTACTAGTTTATTAAACAGTTCTTGCTTGTCAACTTCCTCAGCATTAACTGCAACATCTATATCACCACTTGTACTTCTAATACCTGTGCTACCTAGTTTAAAATCTTTGTGTGGAATGCCAGTAATCTTTTCTACCCATGCTAGTGTGCTATCAACATCATCTCTGTTGATACGTTTTGTAACAGGAGTACCAGACTCGTCTTTAAATATATTTCCACCTTCTTTTAATATCATTTCTTTGCCTCAGTAACTTTAGTTAGCCCACGTTTAAATTTACGTGTATCTCCGCTTCTAATACTATTTAAAAATCTACGTTCTAGTTCAATTGCTTCATCTGGAGTATAAGCATCATTGATCTGAGACAAGAGGTTAATACAACTTTCAATAAGATTAGTACCGGAAGTTTCGATAATATTCTTCTTATCACGATGTAAACTTAGGTTATTAAGCTCTTGTAGTATTGAACGAGTAGTTTTTTTCATAGTATTGTTCCTTACTGTGTATTTAGCTGTGTACAGATAAATATCTATATATAAACGAAAGAGGTGCTTATGTCGATATCTAACATGAGTTTTAAAGATAGGTCTTTATTATTTGCGAAACTAGCCAGTATTGCTTATAGTAACAAGAAAACAGCAACAAGTCAAGCGAAACGGTTAAGTTTTACAACTACTGAGTTCTATGACAAAGACGGTGCTCAAGCATATCGCTTTATGAACAAAAACGATATTGTTATTGCATGCCGAGGAACACAGCCAACAGAATGGAATGACATTAGTGCAGATTTAAATGCTATACCTGTTATGGCAGAAACTGTAAGTAGAGTCCATAAAGGTTTTAAAGACGAAGTAGACGATCTATGGCCAATGGTATTAGAAGATATCAATCGAAAGACGAACACTAAAAAGAAACTTTGGTTCTGTGGACACTCATTAGGAGCGGCTATGGCAACTATTATGGCCAGTCGTTGTCATTTGTATTCTGATATACAGCCTGTAGAAGAACTGTACACATATGGTTCACCAAGAGTTGGATGGAACGGTTACTGTAATAGTTTAGGTATTGTACATCATCGTTGGAAAAATAATAACGATATTGTTACTAAAGTTCCTCTTGCTATTATGGGTTATAGACATCATGGTACTGAACATTATATTACAAGTGATTGTAAAATAGGTAAGCCAGGTATACGTGATTGGTGGAAAGGCATGTGGGCAGGTATTAAAGCTCGTAAGTTTGACTCAATCGGGGATCATGACATTATGGCTTATTACAATAATATAGATAAAGCTCTATAAAAACTTATACAACCCAAACATAAGAACACTTGAGATAGTAGTTCCTAATAACATTGCTATCCAAAAACCGTATGCCGGTAATGCATAAACAAATATTGGAAAAAATAATAAACTTACTAATACAAAGTATATTGTTTGTGTACTTAAAGTTTTAAAAGTCTGTATGTCAACTCCTGCATAGTACAAAAAGACAAACGATACAATACTTGCTAGAGGTATTCCTAATACAAACGCACCTATAGTAGGATATTTTTCACTTACAGTACTTACAGTAGCAATTATTATTCCACCAATGATTGCTTTAATTAAAAGTTCCATTACGCCTTTTTTGCTTTTTTTGCATTTTCAATAGCTTTCAATTTGTCTTTTTCTATTGATTGTTTCATTAGAAAACCAGCAGTAACACCAGCACAGTAAACTATTATTATGCATATACTAATAATAGTTAGTGTGACCCCAGGTGGTCCTGCTAATCCTACATCGAACCAAGTCATCTATTACTTGCTTCTACTATCATTTTAATATTTTTATTAATCGCATCTTCAAACTCTTGATCTGTTTGATGCACATATAAACCTTCGCTTAATGCTCTACTAAAACTTGCTGTCATATTATTATTTTGACTTAGTCTATTACATGCTTCATCAGTAGAGTATCCTCCACTTAGACCTACAACTTTATGTACATTATCTAATTGTGATATTTCGTTATACAAGTTAGGGTTATCAGGTAATGTAAGTTTAAGAATACATTTACCATCGTATACTGCTAAGTGTTCACTTAATGCATTTTTTAATTCTGCTTCTAGTCCTCCTTTGTCTCCAAAGTCAATCGGAACTTCAGGCTCTACTATTGGCATTAGGCCTGCATCACTAATAGATTTAGCTAGTGCAAACTGTTGTGTTAGTATTGGATTTAGTATGTCATGTGTTTTAACAATACTTCTCATCTTAGTTCCTGTACATCCGTTAGCAATAGCATACTTGATCATTTCATCACAACCAAAGTATTTTAAATATCCTGTGTCTTCGCACCCACTATCAATTTTAAGATATGATTCTATTCCCTTTTCTTTTAGGATAGGAACCATTCCACGTTCAACAGTATCTTGATAAAGTATGGCGGCCCAGATATTATTACTGTTGAAGTTTGGAGAGTTTACCATTCGTAACCTCATCTCATGAACCTTGATCATTTTATCTTCTTCAGTATACTCTTGTCCGTAACGTTCTAGTACGCCGCCTGTTGATCCTCCGCTGTGATCCATTGCCGCAATAAATGTCATCTTAGTTCTCCTATATGAATAAACTGCTTACGGATTCTTCATTGCTTACTCTTCGGATAGCTTCTCCAAACAATGCTCCTACAGTTACTTTTCTAATCTTCTTACGACCGTTGTTTACAGACTTATTGTAAATACTATCTGTAATAATAAGCTCTTCAAGAACACTTGCATCAACCTTTTCACATGCTTTACCTGATAGTACACCATGTGTAATATATGCACGAACACTTAATGCTCCTTGATCCATAATAGCCTGTGCGGCATTACATAGTGTGCCTCCACTATCTACAATGTCATCTACTAAGATTGCATGTTTACCTTTGACTCTACCAATTATGTTCATTACTTCTGACTTGCCTGCTTCTGGTCGACGCTTGTCTACTATAGCAATGTCTCCATTAAACATATCAGCAAACTTTCTAGCACGAACAACTCCACCTGCATCAGGTGATACAAATACTGTACCTACTGTTGTGTCTACATGCTCTGCAATATCTTTTGCAAACACTACACGGCTTGTCAAATCATCCACAGGGATGTCAAAGAAACCTTGTATCTGTCCTGCATGTAAATCCATTGTAAGTATTCTATCTGCACCTGCTACTGTGATTAAATTAGCAACTAGTTTAGCCGTAATAGGAGTACGTGATGCACTCTTACGATCCTGTCTAGCATAACCATAATATGGAATAACAGCCGTAATACGATTTGCACTTGACCTACGTGCCGCATCAATCATAACCATTAGTTCCATTAAACTGTCATTGACTGGTGTACTTGTGGGTTGAACAATAAAAACATCTTCTCCTCTAATGTTTTCATTGAACTCAACATTTGACTCGCCGTCGGCAAACGTATCAATTGTTGCTGGTACTAAGGTAGCAAAACAATGTTCAGCGATCCTAGATGCTAGTTCTGGGTTAGCATTCCCTGTGATAATCTTCATCTTCAAGTTGTAAGCCTTCCTCTAATAGTTAATACTTATATAATACAATAATTTGATAGTTAAGTCAAGAAAAAAGATAGTATTGTTGCACACTATCTTTCCAAAGTGTAAGGATCTTTCACCCATGCGTTTTAAGCATGACAGCCTTTACCAGAATACCAGTTGATTTTAGGCCTTTTAGAGCATATTATTAAAGCATAAGATATAAATACCTATGTTACAGAACGTTTAGATGCAAATTTTAGAGGAACTGTAACAAACGAAGCGACCTCAGCTTAGAAAAAATGAGTGACGATGGGAAAGACCGTGGCATGCTCATGCCTTACAAGTAGTTGACGCCGCAAAGTCGGTGACGCCAGGAAAAGACCTGGGGTATTGCTTCCCTCAAGCATAACAAAACATTATCATAGGAGAAAACAATGTTGAAATACATAAAGTTAATCCTTGGAAAAGTTGCAACGGTCTTTGAAACAGAACAAGACCGGAACAGTTATCTAAGGACATGGGCTAGAATAGAGTACGGTAAAGACTGGAAACACGCTTACGAATATATGAAAGAAAATAACGGGCAACCGCCTCGTTATAACGATAACTTAAAAGGATGGGTTTAATGACTACAGCTACACACACAATTTATAATTACACTTGCAATTTTTGTGAGAAGATTGCAAAGTTCTTCACTAATATACAGTGGAGTAAAACATTTGAAACTATTGGCGCTTCCAGAGCGGCCGCAGAACTAACAAGACAAGGATACCATAAAGAAGCAAAGGCACTTATGTTATCAATCGAATCAATTAGAAAAGAAGGGGACAAATAATGCAGAATGTAATAACACAAACTTACTGTGCAATCTGTGATACAGTTGAATCCTTTTTTAGAAGTTTACCTAACTTAATTGCTAGAAGGCCAAAGAAATTTAGTCGATCTACATACAATGCATTAAATGCACTTAGTGATCACGACTTGAAGGATATCGGTATCTGTCGAGGTGACATATACCATATTGCCAACGGTGGTGATGTATACAGAGGTAAACAATAATAATGTTAATTTATAGCATTGTAAGAAACTACAGAAACTATATCGGTGGTCTGTATTATATGCATCTAAAAATGAAAGGTCTATAGATGAAACTTAAAACTTTATTAACTACAGTTGCACTTGCTACTTTATTTGCAACATCAGTACTTGCAGAAGACATTACTATCGACATGTTGAACAAACGTGACGATGGTGCTAAGATGGTTTACTCACAAGATATTGCTAGAGTAAACGTAGGTGATACTATTACATGGGTACCTAAAAGCAAAGGACACAATGTAGAATTTGTTGCAGGACCAGATGGATGGGACGCACCTAAGAAATCAAAGAATGGTAAAGAAGTTGCTATTACATTTGATACACCAGGAGTATATCTATATCAGTGTACACCACACAAAAGCATGGGCATGATTGCACTTGTAGTTGTTGGTGATGATATGTCTAACTTAGATGATATTGCTGGTATGAAAATGCGTGGCAAGTCCAAGAAGAAGATGAAGACTATTTTAGGTCAACTCTAATGTGGCCATACACAGACGATGAAGCGGATTGGTTAAATGGAGGAAAGTGAAGTAAAGGCGATTGCCCAATCACAAGCTGAGGAAGCATATGATGGTTTCTTACTGTGGGGTAAACGTGTAACATTCGCCTCCATTGGAGTATTATTACTTGTTGCAAGTTGTAACTTCGGAGTAGAAGACGGACCTAAGAAAACAGGATCTGGCTACAACGGCGAGCAGTATGCTCCTACCAACATGTAATGGATCCACAGAAACGTACAGTATACCTAATGATATTTGTATGTGTATTTCTACACTTTGTATTGATACCTATATGGATGTGGAACTTAGGATTATAAAATGACAGAGTCGTCCGCCAAGACGGCTCTGCCATAACTTCATAGTGTTATGATTTAATATTACGACTTGCGATTGTATATATGATATAACACCCATACAGCAACTAGCCCAACTAATCCCTGTGCAGATAACGCTGTTATCATTCCAGTAATATTGTCGACTACGCTGATGTTTGGCCAGAACGGAATGCCCTGTCCATTAAAAAGGATTTCAAGCACAATAGCTAATGAAATAAGTGCGATACCTACTTCAGTAATTGCTCCAGCCCAACCCTTTACTTTGTTTAAGATTTCCATTTGGATCTCCTTTCAAATTGCCGAGTACTAATACTCAGTGTATTATTTAAGAGTAGGAGATCCAGAAGTTAAACTAGCATAAATGGTCTTAGGTATCAATAATGCAGGATCTTATTTTATCCAACCTATTTTTTTACCTAATTTGTCTCGCTTTTTCCATTCAGCAACAGTACCTGGGAAACGCCAAGCCCATATAGCAACTAATGCCATAAAGCCTCCGCTCCACATAACTGCTTTGATATTTTCTGTAGTAAACCAAAGGAACGCTAACGATGATGACATTACTATAATCATCGCATACTTGCCTTTAGTTGGAAACACAGACTTTTGTACCCAGTTCGTTAAGAACGGTCCAAAGTATTTGTGGTTGTATAACCAGTCATGCATTCTCTTAGAACTTTTAGCAAAACAATATGCTGAAAAAACTAAGAAGATTGAAAAAGGAATGCCAGGGACGATAACGCCGACATAGGCCATTCCTAAAGAGATGAACCCAAGTCCACCCCAGAAGTATTTTTTAATATTCATTAATTACCTTTCGTAAAGAATCCACTAGTTGAGAAATCATTGCATCTGTATGCAACGGAGTAGGAGCAAAACGTAAACGTTCTGTCCCTTCTGCAACTGTAGGATAGTTAATTGGTTGACAATATATATTGTATTCTTCCAATAGAACATCACTTAGTTTCTTACAACGTACTGGGTCTCTAACCATAACAGGTACAATATGCGTACAACTTATATCTAGTACTTCAATGTCAGCTTTGATTAAAGAGTCCTTTAATCGTTTAGCTTGTGCTTGATGTGCTATCCTAAGTTCGTTATGATCTTGTAGATACTTAATACTTGCAAGAGCTCCTGCACAGATGACAGGACTTCCTGATGTCGTAAAAATAAAACCTGAGGCTACAGAACGGACAGCGTCTATGACAATATCATTTCCCGCAATATATCCACCCTGTACTCCAAAGGCTTTGCCTAAAGTGCCGTTAACAATATCAACTCTACCTTGCAAGCCAAGTTCTTCTAACTTTCCTGCACCTGTTTGGCCGTACAAGCCTACAGCATGTACTTCGTCAATATATGTCATAGCACCATATTTTTCTGCTAGTTCGCAAATGTCGAGCATAGGACTAACGTCTCCATCCATGCTATACACGGATTCAAATACGATACAAGGCGTACCTGACACGTTCTTCAGTTTCTGCTCAAGGTCCTCCATATCATTGTGCGTCCATATAATTTTGTCTGCACCACTGTGTCTAATACCTTGAATAAGTGAAGCGTGATTGTTGCTGTCACTTACGAACACAATGTCGGGAATGATCTGTTTAAGAGCGACCAACGTCCATTCATTTGCTACATATGCGGACGTATATAATAAGGCTCGTTCCTTTTTATGTAAACGGGCCAATTCCATTTCTAATGCTACATGGTAGTGTGTGGTTCCTGCAATATTACGTGTGCCACCTGCACCTGCTCCTGTTTGATCTAGTGCAGTATGCATAGCATCTATAACAACTTTACTTTGGCCCATGCCTAAGTAATCATTTGAACACCAGTTCACAATGTTCTTAATGTTATACGGGCCATACCAAATTGCATTAGGATATTCTCCCTTTTCACGGAGTATATCGTTAAAAACTCTATAATTTCCTTCAGCTTTTAGTCTGTCTATCGTTTTTTGAAAGTGTTCGTTGTTTATCATTTATATACTTCTTATACTGTTCTTTATCAACATAGGTATACGCTCCTGCATAAGGGTGTACTCCATGTATAATACCTGCTTTTAGATTTTCGGCTTCAACCTCGTCATAATAATTAATAAAGTTTCTAAGCCATTTAAACATACTATTACTTATACGATAAATACTTATATGGAATCATGTTTGAACTGTGGAAGACAACACGAAGGTAGACTTATCGAAACATTTAGAGATGGAGATAACAAGCCTATAGAGATCGTAGTATGCGAACACCCCAGATATATGGAGGAAAACTTAGATGGCATCAATTAAATGCAAAGGACTAACAGGCGTAATGTTTGATGTAACTGTTACGTTTGCATCAACTACAATGAACGGATTAACAGCCCTAGTACAAACAATTGAAGGCGCTCCTATTACAACAGGAATGTATGCAGAAATACGTGCTGAAAAAAATAAAGCTATCAATCAAGCTAATGACGGTGCAAAAACATTAACAGCCGCAGGACTTGTTCAAGATGATTTAGTTGTTTGTGTTCCGTTAAAGACTGGTAACAAAGAAGCACGTCAAGAACAAAAAGGCCTTATTGCACAAGCCAAACGTGAAGGACTAGCCGCAGGTACTACTAGTGTAGTTTACTATAGAGCAAAGAGTACATTTAATAAGAACAGACTTCCTAACCCTTACGAAGCAAATGCATACAATGCAGATGATGATGAAAATACAGGCACATTAGCCGCGAGTCGTCCTTGGACGTAAAATATTTACTTCACCTATTATGGCCTTTTGATTTCTATAATTGGACTTGGATTGGTTTAATATTATTATACATATTAATCAAAATAAATTACTTTTATAATCCTTAGGATAAATAACTTGACGAAATAAACACGCTCAATTTTTTTTGGGCAGATTTTTTTTTGACTAACGAAAAAAGGAAAAGAAATGACGCAATTAATATCCCCTAAGAAGTTTACGGAAACAGTTGGCCTTTTAAGGTCATTTTTTTTGGACAAAGGATTTTTAGAAGTCCATACCCAAAACAGACTAAGCATACTTGCCGCATGTGAAGATCCATTCAATGTAGCAACATACAATTACGCAGGCCAAACTTGGCCGTTACCACAAACAGGCCAGATGTGGCTAGAACATGAATTACTTACTAAGCCCGATTCAAAGGGCTTTTTTTGTGTCTCCACTTCCTACAGACAAGAGCCTAATGCAATACCAGGTAGACATGATATAATATTTCCAATGTTTGAATTTGAAATGCCAGGTAATGTAGATGATCTAAAAGCAATGGAGTATGAACTATGTGAATACTTAGGCTTTGGCAACATTACAGAAAAGACCTATGCTGAATGGCAAGCACATTTTGACTTACCTGTAGATTTTGAAATGGATGCTAAACAGGAACTTGCAATGGAAAAAGAGTTTGGTCAAACACTTATTACAAACTTCCCTGAAATAACAAGTCCTTTTTGGAACATGGCTAGAAACGATGATGGTAAAACAGCAAAGAAGATGGACGTTATCTTAGGCGGTATGGAAACTATTGGATCAGCAGAACGCTCATGTGATGTTGATATGATGCGTGATACATTCCACAGCATTGTAGGCGGCGACTATGCAGAGTTGTTATTCAAACTGTTTGGTAAAGAACGTGTAGAAGCAGAACTGGAAAAGTTTTTAGAATTTGACTTCTTCCAAAGAGTAGGTGGGGGTATTGGTATTACACGAATGATACCTGCACTAGAAAAAATAGGCAAGATATAAGGATATAATCTGGGGTGGTGAAATTGGTAGACACGTATGACTGTTAATCATATGATAGATATACTGCAATTTATTTATCGTGGAGGTTCGAGTCCTTCCCCCAGAGCCAATATAAGTTATAAATAATTGTAGTATAACTATAGAGACTACAATCATGGCATATTCAGATAAAGTGATGGACCATTACGAGAATCCTCGTAATGTAGGCAAGTTTGATGACAACAACGAAAGCATTGGAACAGGAATGGTGGGAGCACCTGCCTGTGGTGATGTTATGCGTCTACAGATAGAAGTAAAAGATGGAATCATTAAAGATGCAAAATTCAAAACATACGGGTGCGGTAGTGCTATTGCAAGTTCAAGTTTATTAACTACGTGGGTCAAAGGTATGTCGTTAGATGAAGCAGGTGAAATAAAGAATATAGACCTTGCAGAAGAACTTGCACTACCTCCAGTTAAGATACATTGTTCAGTTCTAGCCGAAGATGCAATCAAAGCGGCAATAGCAGATTATAAGTCAAAAGCTATTACGTTATAGGAACAATCAATTAGACTTTGCCGTTTTCTGATGTTATTATATATTAAATAACATTGTAAAAGGAGAAATGTTTATGCCACCACGTAACCACAAGAGTTGGTTGTCAGTACCGCCAGTAGAAGCAGTAAGTAGCGAAATATATTCTAGTCAAAAAATATACGAACAAGAGATTAAAAATATCTTTGCTAAAGTATGGGTACCTGTTATCCATAAGAGTGAAATAAGAAACGAAGGCGATTATCGAACATCGCAAATTGCGTTTCAAAATATTATTATAGTAAATGCAGGTGATAGAGTCAAGGCCTATAGACTCTATGATTCGCAATATCGAGTTTCTGGAACACTAGAAGCACCTATTGTAACAAGTGAGCCTGAACTATATTGTGAGGTCAAGCACGGAGGTATGGTATGGGTAACACTAGATCCTAATCCAAAAATGAATGTAGAAGAATGGACAGCAGGAGCATTTGATTGTATTGCTGGTGCTATTGATACAGAAGAACTAGAAGTGTTCCACTATCATAAAGCAGTTATTCCTACCAACTACAAACTATGGCACGATACCAACAGTGAATTCTATCACGACTTTATGCATTACTTTAATCGTGTAACAGGATTCAATGATGAATACTTTGCACGTAAGAATATTGCATTTGATAACGGACATGTAAACGTAAGTAGTTTTACAGTAAACTATGGAGAATATGAAGGAGCAGGAGATAGAGAAGCACTAAGTTTTCCTACCCTGCCACCAAACCAATGGTACATGGTAGACTTGTTTCCAGGCTACAACTTTAACCTACGTGGTAGTGCTTATCGTAGTGATAGTGTTACTCCACTAGGACCTAACAGCGTACTAATTGAGTTTAGAGGCTATGGCTTGTTAAAAGACACACCTGAAGAACGTAAGCAACGTATAGATCATCACAACACTATATGGGGACCGTTCGGACGTAACTTGCACGAAGACTTGTTAGGTGTAACAGGACAAGGTGTAAGCATGGCACCAGGTACTGAACGCAGGAATATACTACACGGACGTCATGAGAACAGTACTATACATGATGAAGTTGGCATGCGTCACTACTACAGTGAATGGGGCAAGTACCTAGACATTGATCCGTACAACATGGTAAAGTAATAAAGATTAACCCCTACTAACTTTTGGAACGTTGACAGCCAATGGCAATGAATCTCAGTTCTGGATTTCGTTAGCAGGGGTTATTGTTGTAATATATTTTGTATTCGGGCTATGCCCTAGTAACTCATTGTTGTATATCTATTTTGTTGAACTAGTCTTTCCAGTTACAAAGTTATAGAACATCTCAGCTGTTTCTAGCACTTCTTCTCGTCCAGGAACATCAGGCATTGTTGTTTTATTAACAAGTTGACCTGTTTTTTCATCTCTCTTAGTAGTCTGTTCCCAACCATTCCACTTGCATGAAAACTCAAACTCTGTGAATTGTTTGGCGAGTCCTAAGACATCTGTTCTAATTTCGTAACCGTTTTTATTGATTTGCACCTTAGGTAGTGCGTCTTTTAGTTTGTCGATTGACATATACTTCTCCTTTATGTGTGTATGTGTATACTACTAATTGTAGCAAAAGTATTTATATGTGTCAACCTATAACTTGGTTCCTTCAGGCTTTACGCCTGAAAAGGGTTGGAAGTTTATACCGCTATGAATAATGCATCCGTCTACTAGAGCAGACTCTTGTTCAAAGTATTGTATAATAGTATACGTTCCTGTATCTGGATTAAGAAACATAACTGTTTGACCTGTTACAAGCTGTCCACGTGGTGTCATTAGAAAGCCTGTTGAAAGTGAAAATGGTTTCTCGTTATATCTACTAGTAATCTCAGCTAGTGCGGCTCGCTTCCCACAATCTAACATAGACGGTAGCTTTACAACTCCTGGAGGTATATTTGGTTGTTCAACCTTAGGATTAGTAGGCTTTTGTAGTGGAAGTGGCACAACGTTCTCTTGTGCTAGTACTGGGCTTAGTAAAAAAGCACAAATTAATATTACTACTGTAAGTGTGTATTTCATGTCTGTGTTCCTCTTTAAAAATAAGAGTCGATCATTCTTGCACTTGCAAGTTCGATTGACTTTTTCCATTGCTCTTCTTGATCATATGAAAAGAAGATATCTTCGCTTGGCACATCAACAAGTAACCATGCTTTGTGCTTATATATTTCATCATGTAATTGTCTATTAGTCCAGGTACTCATACCAGACATTAGTCTCCAACAGTTAGGTAGGTTGTTGTCTAACATCTTTTCAAGCATAAGTTCATCTGAGCTAACTGCTAGTCCGGGTGAAGTATATAAAGTATTTGTACTACCCCATTCATCTGAGTGTAGTAGTAATAAGCTCTGTTCGGATACAGGTCCGCCCTTATACAAGTGGCCTGAGGCCCCGCTGTTGTGTTCTCCTCGAAGCCTTTGAACATCAGCTACCTTCATTGTACTAGGTTTATTTAGAATCAAACCCATTACAACTTCTTCAGCATGTTCATAGAGGTAAACAACAGCCCCAGCAAAGAGATTATCTCTCATTACATGTGGTTTTGCTATTAGCAGTTTGCCTTTGTAGCTATCTTTTTGTAGTATCATAGGATTAAGACCAGTCTGGTAAGGGTCCGCCGTACTTCTTACCTTTAATCTTTTTCCCTCCTACCTCTACACGATTCTTTTTAGAAATTTTATGTGATTTCTTTCCTGAACGAGTTCTAAGCCCTTGACTTTTACATGAAGCAAGAGCACTCGCACCCAAAGAACTATTGGGGCGAGAACTTCGACAAAGCTCTTTCGTTGCTTGCCATTCTGCTGTTATATTCTCGTCTAAGTCAGTTATCTTCATGCTATCTATATTTATCCGCGACACACTCATTGGTCTCAGTAATGAACTGATTAGTATAACTCTCACTACGCCTGTTTGTTAGGCCAAACGTAAAGGCTTTTCTTGGTCCTTTAGTCGTTCCTAGAGTAACTTCACCTGAGTTTTCGTGGAATTCTATTTTGGTAATCGTAGCGGGTTCTTTGTTCTTACCCACAAGGATCTGTTGACCTAATTCTAGGCCCAAATTAAAAGTTCTGAGTGTCATTGGATTCTCCATTATAATAGTCCTCGTTGATTGGACAATAATATTTATTCCACGCAGGCCCCGCTGTTACGGTCGAGGTAAATAGTATTATGAGGTATCAGTTATTCAGTGATGACTGTGGGTCTTTTCTTATCGTAGACACGGTAAGAGATTGGATCATTGCCAAGACTACAACACCAGAGTTGGGTGCTCGCATTTGCCAGCGACTCAACAAACAAGACTTAAAAGAACTCAGTTTAGCCAAAATCCATTGACAAAACTGTCCATATATAATATAGTATAAGGACAGTGAATATTGTTTTAACTTTTAAAGACGGTGATTAAGATGGAAATATATTATTTGGTACTAGGTGCTTCTTTGTTATTAAACGTAGGAAGTATGCTTATAACTGGACAGCCTTTTGCGTTATGTGTTTCAGGGTGTAGTTAATGGTAATGAAACATACCCAGGCAGTTCTAGTAAAAGGCTTAGCAGTAATGCTGGCTTCAGTAATCATCAGTGGTTGCAGTATGTCACTAGATCAAAGAGCATTCACTAACTCATCAACGTCCGGTGATCCCTGTATTAAGTGCGGTGAGGATTGGATCTTCATTGCCAATGAGCCTAATGCGGCCATTAGACAATCCAAGCGAGAACAAGGCTGGGAATGGGGAATGGAGAAGGCTCCTCGATATTGATTTCTGCCCCTAGCTCAGCTGGATAGAGCATCGGTTTGCGGAACCGAAGGTCATAGGTTCGAATCCTGTGGGGCAGGCCAAACAGAAACTTTTCTGTATCTTTCAAAATAAATTTACCAAAATAGATTGACATCTGTTAGAGACTATATTATAATGTAGAGACATTAACAGAAAACAGAAGGGCAAAATTTATGGGAATGAGTTCATATATATTAGACCAGGAAGATAAGTTCTGGGACAAGGCACAATCTATGATTGGAGAGTGTGATCAATTTGAAGAGTTGGTTACAAAAATGAAGCCACATACCAATCTACTACAAGGTACTCAAAATGCTGAGAACTGGGAAGATGGATTGCATGAAGGGTGGCAAGACTTTTGGTCAGATAAGTTTGGTTGGAACTAAAATAAAGGTTGACTTTTATTTAGAACGATCGTATACTATAAGAACAATAAGAAAACAAACGGAGGGCTCCAATGGAAAATACTTACTGGTCACAGAATGGCAAATACCAAACAGATTATGATCGTCTTGTAGGACTTATGCCTGCTGTCGGAGATGCAGAAACAGTCGCAGGCGAAATGATTAGAAGCGTCAGCAGATTAGGTCATGAACTTTATAACAACGGAATGGGAAATAACTCATCTGGAGCAGTCAACTTCCTATGGGCTCGGAGTGCTATCGATCAAAAGACACATGAAGCAATCCACCCAATGACAATGGGTCGTATCTATAACGGCAATTATAATGGTGATTCGTTGCAAGTGGCAATTGAATCTGCGATAGACCAAACCATACGTTATATCCTAGACAATCCTACTGTAGAGATTGCTCCTAACAAGGAATCAATGTTTGACCACTCAGACGAAGATGAACATTATTGTGAAGAGTGCGACGAACTTGCAGACGGTAGTTGGGGTAGCCACTGCCAATCCTGTGAAGATCATATTGAAGAAATGAATGAAGACGACGACGGGGCGTAGGTTACCAAAATAGGTTGACTTTTAACAAGAACGACCGTATACTGTAAGAACAATAAGGCAATGAAGGGCAAAAAATTTATGATTTACTCCGTACTAGAATCCACAATGCGTTCAGCAATTGACAAGGATGAAAATAAAAAAGAAGACGGTTCCATTAATTGGAACTTCGTAGATGCAGACGCTTATATGGATTGCAAGAACTTATTCCGTAGCGATGCAGACTTTTATGAATCATTCGACGACATCGGCGATAAGATTCAAGCAGAGATGCGAGGCGTTGATGCATTTGGTAACCAACTTGAGATGGAGATATAATAATGTTTTATATTTACGAAAAGAGTTCAACTTATATTATAGGCAAGCCAGATAGAAATGGTGTTGCAAGACCAGACCATAGGCAGTCATATAAAACTATGGCATCAGCCAAAGCAGGGCTCACAAGAATCAAGAAGGCAGAAAACTTATTGCCTACAGATCCAAACTTTGCCGAGCTTCGTTATGCAATCTGTGAAATAGATATGTTTCATAAACTTGTTGAGAAGAAGGTTAAGAAAAAGAATATGATGAACGGTAAGGAGTTTTTTGAAACTGCCAATACGCCGTATTATTGTTCACCTAGTTCCGAAACCTATTGGAGTATGTAGATGCCAAAATTCAAGCAATCTTATATGAAGCCTACATTCAAATATGATAAGAGTATATTCGAAGGCTTGACTTGGAAAGAACCCAACTCTAAAGGTACTGACACCTATGACATCACATTAGAGGCCAAAGGCTTCACTTGTGATTGTCCAGGCTTTACTTTTAGGGGTAGGTGTAAACATACCTTAATCGTTAACAGTAGAGTCAAAAGAGCTATTGATAGCGAAGTTCCTGAATACTATACTATCTAGCCAAAAAAGGTTGACAATCGATCTAAATGATCGTATAATATACATATATTAACAAAAAGAGGGCGAACAATATGGGTAAGATGAATTTTTATGAAGCGACTCCAGAGCAGAAGAGACTAGCTGACTTTGGTCGTAAGATGATGGACTTCAGTGAGAACGCTTCAATGGCGAAGCTGAAGGACGAAGAAATCCGTCCATACAACGATCTATCAGAGGTAGGCTATATGCTCACTCAGGTAGGTGCTCCGTTTGGTTTAAAGATTAAGAGCTTTTCATCACACCAGAAGAAAGTGATGATGGACTTTATAGAGTTCGAAGGATCGAATTTGGTCCAGGGAGGACCTTGCACTAGGGTGACTTTTTAGTTACCATTAGGGGTTGACTATTTTTAACTTTGACCATATACTATAAGAACAATAAGGAAAAGGGCAAAAATTTATGAGTGATTTATTCGAAGACATTGATGCATTAACAGTCGCTCTGCATCTCTTAGATCCAGAATGTGCCAGTGACGAAAAACGTCAAGGCAGAGCAATAATTGAAAACTTGATCGCCAAGAAAGAAAAGGTAATCACAGACTTCGAAAAGGAGAATGCTCCGTTATGATAGTTGAAGGATTTATTTTCTTAGCCTATGTTCTAGGCACAGCCTTTGGATTCTATTGGGGACTTGCACGAGGTCAAAAGAACGGCATTATTGATACCGTTGATAGTCTTATTGAGCAGGGCTACCTTAGATGGAAGGGTCATAAACAGAATCCGGAAATTATGAAGTGGAACGATAACGAATGAAGTTCTTACTAATTGCGGCGGCGCTCAACCTACAGGTAGTTTATCCTAGCGAAACAGTCTGTCAGCAGGCACTAGATGCCGTACAAGAACAAGCCCCTAAGGCAGTCTGTATTCCATACGGTAAAGATGCAAAAGACCTTAGAGCAGAAAATACATTCCAGAGCTTTCTTGATTTGGTTATGAAATTACAAGTCAGTCAAGACACTATTAATGAAACTAAGAATAGTATACCAAAAGAGGTTGACAAACCGTCAAACTGACCGTATACTGTAAGAACAATAAGGCAACAGAGAGGCATAATATGAATAATTTAGTAACACGGGCATCAGAGCTTATCTATCAAATGGATAACGATCAATTGAATGAAGTTATCGAAGCAATCAAACTCAAAAGAAATCACCTAACCAAGTCGGTTGCACGTTCAATCCTGATAGGCGACATTGTATCGTTTCAAGGACGTAGGGGCCAAATGGTTCAGGGTAAGGTTACAAAGGTCAATCAAAAGACTATCGTAGTCCGAGACACTCAGTCACAAGTCCAATGGAAAGTGACAGCGTCGATGGTATCTAAACTAGGCATTGGAGCCTAGTGTGGGACCGTACTCCGAGGCAAGACAAATTGAAAGGGCAGAAGCTATTAAGCATCTGCTCGAATCTAATCCTCAGCTTTCCGAAGAGTATAGATCTATTTGGAAAAAACATTTGATGAATCTTGCATTAAATGAAACGACTTATAATTATAGAGTGAAAAACATTTATTCTAATTTAAAGAAAGGTCCGGTGATAGAATATGATTAAGGCAGTTATTTTTATGGCAGTAGGGGCAGTAGGTGCCTACTTATATATGAACCCAGGAGACTTTACTGGGGCAACCGATATGATTAAACAAGGGGTCAATTCAACAGCCACAGTGGTTAAAGAGGCAACCCAATGATGGACATTAAGGACATCGAAGTAGGTAAATCATATGCCTGCAAGTTTAAGGTCGAACATATCTTAGATGAGCATGGTCGTATACCTGGCCTAAGCGATACTCCTTTAGCAGGGTTAGGTTGGTACGAAGGTATTGGGGTTATTCAAGTTAGAGACTCAGGAAGTGAACGAGTCCAACTAAAAGATGAGAAGAGCGGAAAAGAATTTGTCGTTCCATTTTCGCAGATATGGGACGTTGACGTAGCAGAATACGTAGAGGAATAAGATGCAAGATACACCATTAGTTTCGGCGGCTAAGACTTTGGCAGGTGAAGCTCACCATGGACAGTTTAGGAAATATACAGACCTTCCGTATATTATACACCCCATTGAAGTGATGCAAATCGTTCAATCCGTTGAGCATGATGAAGCCATGTTGGCGGCGGCCTTGTTACATGATGTGGTAGAAGATTGCGAAGGATACACCTTTGACACTATTAAAGAAGCCACAAATGATGATGTCGCAGACCTTGTTAGAGGTCTCACAGACGTGGCAAAGCCTGAAGACGGTAATAGAGCTACCAGAAAGGCAATTGAAAAAGATAGGTTGGCCAAAGAAGGTGCTAGAGTTCAAACAGTCAAATTGGCAGACATTATTTCAAATAGTAGAGATATCGAATTGCATGACCCTAAATTCGCAAAGGTCTACAATAACGAAATGAAAGACTTATTGACAGTCATGAAAAAAGGAAATAAGAAACTTTACGGCGAGGCATATAAACTCGTTCACGGTGCCTTTGAGTAGGCGCCGTTTTTAATCATTAATTTTTTAAAGGAGTAGATATGGCTAGAGACGAAGTGACAGAAGAAGATAAAAAGATCATGGATGAGTGGTTATCTAAAGGTAATAAGGTTACCGTTTGCCCAGCTGGTGAAAGAACTGATCCTGATCTAATCAGTCACGTATGGAAACGAGGACGTCCAAAAGCAAAGGCAACAGAGACTCCTAAGGCAAAGCCTAAAAAAAAGAATTAACGAACGTGGTGGTTGATACCGCCTAGTAGGGGATGGCAGTACCCTACGATGAGAAGAGGATTAACACTCTCAAAACTCAGGCCCGATGGCAGTAGCCCGGCACAAGGATGTCGAAAGATAGATAGGTGAGGCTGGCTCAAACCAGGGGCGACCTAGTCGTTTAGAAGTTGAATCTATTTCCTTTCTTTTCTTCCAAAATAGGTTGACTTCTGTTAGATATGAGGGTATACTGTATATAATAATTAGGCAATAACAAAAGGGCAAAATAAATGGCATATGTTTCACAAAAAGATAAGGCAGAACTAGCACCAGAAATCAACAAGGTGCTTAAAAAATACGGCATGAAAGGTTCAATTGCCGTTAGACATCATTCAACATTAGTGGTTAACCTAAGGTCAGGTGACATTGACTTTTCAGGAAACTATACTCACGGTGACCAATATATTCAAGTAAATGAATATTGGATCGACGATCATTACAAGGACAATACAACGGCTAGGGATTTCTTAAATGAACTTTTGGCCGCAATGAAAGGTCCGAACTTCTTTAACAACGATGACGCAATGACAGATTATTTCAGTCGTTCACATTATACTGACATCAATGTTGGTAAATGGAATAAACCTTACATCTTAAACGGCTCGCTGAAACAAGCGGCCTAAGGAGAGCTTAATGGCATACCTAACCTATACTATAGATCCTATAGGATCATTTGTTGAGAAAGAAGAAGGCAATACCTTTGAGTTCTCCAGGAACAAAGATGCACTAGAAGGAGAGGCCTTCATTGGTTGCTGTGGTTGTTTACCACACAAGGTTTGGGTTGCCTCTGCACAGATAGGAGGCGACAGTGGATATCGTTATGCTGACGTCAAGAAGACTGTGGCCTACATTGCGGTAGATGAAGATGAATACGGCAAGCCGGTTATGGAGAAGTGGCACATAAAAAAGAAGACAGATTATCTTCCAAAATAGGTTGACTTCTTACTAGAGTGGTGCTATATTATAAACATACTTAGAAACAACGACATGGAGGGCTTTATGTCAAATATTATTTCAATCGATTCTTTCAACAATAAATCTTCAAAGTTAGAAGAAGATAACTTCATTGCTGAACGCGATCATTACGATAACCTAAAAGAAGAATTAGGTTATGAGACAGTTTTTGATCTAGACACAGGTGTCAAGCCTTTGGACTATGCAATTTTCACAGACAAGCCTAGACTGGTTACCTACAAGGTGATCAAAGAGATGGGTGCCTGGGATGATGTTACTTGGATGACTTTCACAGCCATTGCTGATAACGGTACCATAGGTGCTCTTTGGAAGGCGGCAGAGTCATGCTACCAACAAGCGAAGTTGGCAGTAGGTGACTGGCATTATTTTGTAGAAAACTTTGAAATGAATGACCAAGGTCATTTAGAACTAGTCACAGGGAGCTAGGAATGGATTATAATCCTGATATTTGGGAAATGGTGATCGAACAGATCAAAAGTGATTTAAACGATCGAGATGAAACCGCTCTTTACGAAATGCTCCAAAGAGTTTCTAAAGATATATTGATAGGATATTTGCCCGAAACAGAATAAAGAAACTTGGTACCTACAGAGGCGGTCGCAGACCACATAAGGGTAGGCTAAGGTATTAGATTAAAACAGATGCATGCCGAGATCTAAACGCCAACCAATACAAGGAGACGACAATGAAATTTGATTTCAAAGATATAAATTTTAAAGAGACAAAGATGCCTAAAGGCATTCAGGCAATTCTCAAGTTCGGAAAATATGATTTGTCAATCATACAGAACGAAGCGTCATATGGTAATAAGAATGGCCTATATGAAATTGCCGTATTCCAAGGTGATATCAAACATGGTCAGGTTGAGATGCCGGGTATCACAGATGAAGGTGATACTGTAAAGGGTTTCTTGAACGAAGAAGCTGTCGAAGGCATTATGAAAAAGATGTATCTAGCGTCAGGTTCTGACCCAAAACAGGTTGACTTTTAACAAGAACGACCGTATACTATAAGAATAATAAGGCAACAGAGGGAATATAAATTATGGGAACTAGAAGTTCAATTGCAATGAAGACAGTAGACGGCATCAAAGCAATATATTGTCATTGGGATGGTTATGTAGATCATAACGGTCGTATCCTACGTGAGAATTACTCCACAGAAGCTCAAGTTACCGAGCTCATTAACTTAGGTGATCTTAGTTCTTTAGGAACAAAGATAGGTGACGTTCATCCATTTGATGCTAAGTTTGGCGATGAGCCTGAACTTCCTATCTGTGATGATTGGTGCAAGGCTTACCACAGAGATAGAGGTGAAGACTGGGCTCAGGTTGCTCCACAGACATGGACACAAGATGTCAAAGAGTGGGTAAAGGATATGGGCCAAAGCGGTTGTGAATACTTTTATCTTTTTAACGGTCAAGACTGGTTGGTTCATAAGGTAGGTGATGTAGACGTTTATGACTTCCCCGTGTTTGATTTCGTTGAGGTTGAAATCCTCAAAGAAATTGTTTCATAAGGCGGTATGAAGGGTATAATCCTAATCCTGCTATTCACAGGTGAACTAGAATATAGATCATTTGACTATGAGCCTCAAGGCACAACCAATGAAGAGATTGTTATGTCATGTTCCGAACGAGCAGAAGAACTAAGAGAACAGACATCAACTCACAGTTGGGACGATCCTAGAGGACAGGGCTATTATCTAAAGGACGGTACAGGAACCATACAGGGTCACATATGTTAACCAATTAGGTTGACTTTCGCTGAGAAAGATCGTATACTGTATAAACAATAAGAAAACAGAAGGAGGGCAATATGCCAAATTGGTGTAATAATTCAATAACAATTCAAGGATCCACAGAGACTCTAAAGACTTTCTGGGAAGAAGCTAACCAAGAGGGTTCAGGCTTATTAAATGCGATGGTTCCAATGCCTAAGGCACTACAAGGTACCACATCACCTGATCCAAAGCCAGAGCAAGGAAATTACAAAGGCGAACAACCTATAGTAGATGGCTTCACCAACTGGTATGATTGGGCTGTGGCCAACTGGGGTTGCAAGTGGGACGTTGATATAGAACGTTTAGAATTTACAGACAATGGTGATGGTACCGCAAGTATATCAGGATCGTTTGAATCACCTTGGGCACCTCCGATTGATGCCTATAACAAGTTCTTAGAAGATATGGATGGTTGCTCATTGGTAGCAGACTATCACGAACCTGGCATGGACTTCCTAGGCGAATACGACAATGGTGATGACAATTACTATGATGGTCTATTAGAACTGATCGAAGGCGGTGCTATGGCAGATGATGAATGTCTTGCACGTTTGGTAGAAGATTACGGCATTGAAGAAGATATTGCAATGTGGAAAGAAGACAACGAGCAAGAAGTCACCGCATAGATGCTGGGCTTGTTTTTTATAGGTATTCCATTCTCATGCGTAGTGATGTGGATTTTGATTAAATGTAGAGAGGATGAACTCGATGATCAATAACAGAGGCGAAGTAGAATTTACAATCACCATAGAAGGTGAACCCAAATTGACCAAGGACGAAACAGGCTATGCTATGACTAGGCAGATACTGTGTGATCGTCTAATAGCATATGAAGTCACTCGTACCACAGAGAATGTTCAACAGGGCGACCTAGAAGGACTTGCTTATATGATCAGTGATGGTGCATATGGCTTCTTGGAAATGAGTGATGAAGAACTAGCCAGTGAATGGGCTGAAGCAGAAGAAGGGTTCTGGGACTGTTGGGATAACAATCGTTTGGTTATTGCTCTAGCAGAAGATGATCCACTTTCTGATGACAACCCATCGGACTTGAATTAAGTATTAGTATGAGCAACGACAACGGAAAAACACCCCCATCCATACGTTATGTGGTAGATGATGACACTCAAGAGCTTCTTGAGATTATGTTGAATCATGCTATGCAACTGGCTGATCTACAGATAGACAACGAGTCAAGAGAAGCCCTACTGGATGAAATAGAAGATCTAGCAGAGCGATTCTCAATCAGTCGTAATAGAGTAGAGATAGAAACTGTTAAAAATGAAGACGGTTCAACCACTCTAACAGTTCACAGTCAGCCTCTAGAAATAGATCAAACCAAGAAGGTTGTGAAGCTGGAAACACCCAATAACAAACGTCCTCACCTGTCAGTGGTTAAAGCAGAAGATCCTCCCACTACAGATGATGAACCAACCACACTCTGATGTGGCATCGTATCCACAGTTTCTTTGAACACTCGAAGAGCGGCACGCCAGATTCCTCTAGGCTTCGAAGAAGTAGCGGTAGCGATAGAGAACAAGAGTTAACCACATTTCAAAAACTGTTACTAGAAACAGATTATCCAGCTTGTGTTGGACTAGTACGAATTGGAGATTGGCCAATGCCTATACATGAGTGTTGGAACGATTGCAAAC